>Ga0233402_1000361_pt1 | contig 17497 bp, 20 predicted proteins | sample 54DmetaG_FD_182705 | JGI IMG/M metagenome (GOLD analysis project Ga0233402, IMG submission 182705) | Seawater microbial communities from Monterey Bay, California, United States - 54D | ecosystem: Environmental > Aquatic > Marine > Coastal | place: USA: California | collected 2016-11-11 | reverse complement strand
GTTGAGGGTACTGCCCTCCTCCTACCAATGCGACATCGGAGATTGTATGGTGTGGAGAGCGAAATGGCCTTTGAGTCATGAATCCAGAGGGCGAGCGCAATCGCCCTACAACGGAGTGGATTTTAGTGGTTTCCAAGGCTTCATTCAAAGTCATAGGAGGCAAAATTGATGGCAAGCGTTTTGCTAACATCGTTTTTCCTGACCCTGGTGGGCCAATCAAAATGATATTGTGCCCACCTGCAGCTGCGATTTCCATGCAACGCTTGATACTTTCTTGCCCTTTTACATCTGCAAAATCAAATTCGGGTTGGTCTAGTGCTTTGGCAAATTCTTCTTGAATATCAAATGCCGTGACTTCCAATTCCAAATTCTTATCAAAATGCTTGATGACGTCTGAAATATGACTGGCACCATAAACTTTGAGTCCTTTTACAATTGCTGCCTCTTTGGCGTTTTGTTCTGGGAGTATGAATCCCTCAAAACCTTCCTCCAGCGCTTTGATTGCAATAGGTAACGCTCCTTTTATGGGGTTTAAACTCCCATCTAGCGATAATTCCCCCATGATGATGTAGCGCTCCAAATGAGGGGCTTTTATTTGCCCTGAAGCAGCTAAAACCCCTATAGCTAGTGTTAAATCATACGCCGAGCCTTCCTTGCGCATGTCTGCAGGCGACATATTGATGATGATTTTTTTGCCAGGAATTCGAAAGCCATTATTTTCTAGCGCTGCTGCAATTCTAAAATTACTTTCTTTAATGGCATTATCAGGAAGACCTACCAAGTGGTATCCAATCCCATTGTCCACATTGACTTCTACCGTGATGGTATAGGCCTCCACGCCAAAAACAGCGCTACCATAAACTTTGTTTAGCATAAAATAGATTTGAGATTATAAAATTAGAAAAAAATTACCAATACTTATTTAGCCATTCAAATGTTAATGTTTGTTTAATTATTAAAATAAAAACTTTAACAAGTCATATTTTTGTAAAAACAATATCCCATGGCAAAAAACACAAAACTCACCAAAGATAAACTCATTGAGTTGTACATGAACAGTGTTCTTGAGCACAACGAAACTCCAAAAAGCGTATACATATTCGCCAAAATGAACAACTTCGAAGAATCAGAATTCTATAGTTTTTTTGGATCATTTGAAGCGCTTGAATCTTCAATCTTTGAAGCGTTTTTCGATAACACTATTAAAACCCTAGAAAAAAGTAAAGACTACAAAAACTACGATGATCAAAATAAAATATTAAGTTTTTATTTCACTTTTTTTGGTAATCTAACTGCAAACCGTAGTTACGTTACTCAAGCATTGCACAGCACTAAAGGCGGGTTAAATCATCTTAAAAAGCTTAAGCCTTTACGTAAGAAGTTTTTAGAATTTGTAGATGAGTTAGAACTGACCGGTATTGAAATAAAAAACAAGCGCATCGACGATATTAAAGATAATTTAGTGAACGAATCGTATTGGGTGCAAATGCTCGTGACGTTGAAATTTTGGCTAGACGACGACTCGGCCGATTTTGAAAAAACGGATCTTTTTATCGAAAAATCTATAGCTGCAAGCTTTGAATTGGCGCACACAAAACCTCTCAAAAGCGTGGTTGACTTCGGTAAATTTTTGTTTAAAGAAAAAATCGGAAGTCATTAATGAAGTCTATCGATCGTATTCCTACATCAAAACTACAACGAGCTTCAAAAATTGTAACTACTGGTGCTAAAGTTGGTGTTAATTACATCAAGTATTATGGAGAAAAACTGAGCAAATCGGAGGAAATTGCTAAGGACAATCTAAACAAAAACAATGCTGAAGATATTTACGGTGGCCTCAAACAACTCAAGGGAAGCGCACTAAAAGTAGCGCAAATGCTAAGCATGGAAAAAAATATTTTACCGCAGGCTTATGTTGAGAAGTTTTCCTTAGCACAATTTTCTGTTCCCCCACTCTCCTCGCCACTAGTAATAAAAACATTCAAAAAGTATTTTGGTAAAAATCCAGATGCAATTTTCGATTATTTTGATTCTAATTCTGTTAATGCTGCTAGCATTGGTCAGGTACACAAAGCCAAAAAAAACGGAAAAGAATTAGCCGTAAAAATTCAATATCCTGGAGTAGCGGATAGTATTAAATCAGATCTAGCAATGGTCAAACCCATAGCACTAAGAATGTTTAATATTAAAGGCAAGGATTCCGACAAATACTTTAAGGAAGTTGAGGATAAGTTAACTGAAGAAACCGATTATTGCCTCGAAATTCAACAAAGTCAAGAAATTTCAAAGGCCTGTGCGCACATTCCAAATATTTTATTTCCTAACTACTACAACGAATATTCATCTAAGCGAATTTTGACCATGGATTTCATGAAAGGATTGCATCTTTCTGAGTACATAAAGAAAAACGACGACCAAGAAAAGTTCAATCGATTAGGGCAAGCTTTATGGGATTTTTACATGCATCAAATCCACAATCTTAAAAAGGTACATGCAGATCCCCATCCGGGAAATTTTCTAATAAATAACGATGCTCAGTTAATTGCATTAGATTTTGGCTGTATGAAAGTGATTCCGCAAACATTCTATAAACCTTATTTTGAATTGGCTGATAATTCAATCATAAATAATAAAGAACGTTTTTCAGAAAAATTATATGAGCTAGAAATACTCACCCCGAACGACACTAAAGAAGAAGTTTCATTTTTCACGGACATGTTTCACGATTTACTAAGCGTCTTCACACTGCCCTTCCAGAAAGAAATATTTGATTTTTCTGATTCGGATTTTTTTGGAAAAATAGGTGATCTTGCTGAAAGATATAGCCAAAGTTCAGAGTTACGAAAGTTTAACAGCAATAGAGGATCTAAGCACTTTATTTATATGAACCGAACCTTTTTTGGACTCTACAACCTGATGTTTGATTTGAAGGCTAAAGAAGTTAAAATTAATCAATTTCAACACTACAAATGATACATTTAAAACGTCAAGACTTTGAAGAGTTAGACCATATATTTAGAATCAATTTGATTAACAGCTGCTCTGGTTTCAAATCAGCTAATCTTATAGGTACAAAATCTAATGATGGTACTCCTAATGTTGCCGTTTTTAGCTCCGTAACTCATCTAGGTTCTAATCCTCCACTTCTTGGTATAATTTTTAGGCCTGTTACAGATGTGCCGAGAAATACTTACGAAAACATAAAAGAAACTGGACAATTCACAATAAACCACATTGACGCTTCAATCATTCAAGATGCGCACCATACTTCAGCAAAATACCCAAAAGAGGTCTCAGAATTCAATACCACTGAATTAGAAGAAGAATACAAGAATGGATGGCATGCGCCATTTGTAAAAAACGCACCGATTCAAATGGCACTTACCTACTGTGAAGAGTATGAAATAAAGGCTAACAACACTATACAACTGATAGGAGAAATCAAAGATTTATTCATACGACCAGAATTATTGGAAGATGATGGATTTATTAATTTATCAAAAGGCAAGATTGTTGCAATAAACGGGTTAGACGGATATACTATTCCAAAACTTAAAGAGCGAATAGCTTACCAAAGACCAAAAAATAAAATAAATTTAAAACGGTAAGTTTTGAAAAAATCACAACTACCAGTCAAAACTTGCGTTGTTTGTGCGAGACCCTTTAATTGGCGTAAAAAGTGGGCTCGGGATTGGGAAAATGTAAAATATTGTAGTAAAAAATGCAGCAGCACAAAAACACATCAATAGTTTGGTTTAAAAACGATTTGAGATCACAGGATAATAACATTCTCAATTCTGCCTTAATGTCGTCTAATCGTGTTATTGGAGTTTACTTCTTGGACCCTAAATTATTTGAAACTACAAAATACGGGTTCAAAAAAATGGACCGTTACAGATTAAATTTTTTATTAGAAACGCTTCAATGCCTAAAGCGGGAGTTAAACAAATTAAACATCAGCCTTCTGGTATTTAATACTGCACCTGAACATAAAATGAGCAGCTTGGTTACATCATTTGACGTCGATTCTATTTTTCTTCAAAAAGAATGGACTGCTGAAGAACAATCAAGCTTAGAAAAAGTTAAAAATGTACTTCCTAAGGGTATTAAAATACAAGAAATTTATGACCAGTTTTTATTTGATCCCGAGGATGTGCCATTTGATGCGCATGAAACTCCAGTCGTTTTTACGCAGTTTAGAAAGTTGCTCGAAAAAAACTCTAAAGTCAAACCATTAGTTGAAGTTAAGCCTCAAAGTATCCATTCGTTAATAGATCAGCACACTGAAATTCCAAACCTAATAGATCTTGGATTTGATAGTTTTGAAAAGGACGACCGGACTGCGTTTCCATTTGAGGGAGGAGAAAGATCTGCTGATTTGCGTTTGAATCATTACTTTTTTGAATCAAAAGCACTTGGGGTTTATAAAAAAACAAGAAATGGGCTCTTAGGTTTAAATTACAGCTAAAAACTTTCGGCATGGTTAGCAAACGGTAGCATATCAGCGCGCCAAATTTACTGGAAAGTTAAGCTGTTTGAAGAACAATATTTCTCAAATCAGTCTACTTATTGGTTAGTATTTGAATTAATTTGGCGTGATTTTTTCAAATATACCGCTCTTAAACACGGTAATTCCATGTTCAAACTAGGCGGCATTCTTGAAAAAACTTATGTGTGGTCAACAAATCAAAAATTTGTTCAACAATGGGTGAATGGTGAAACTGCTGATGACTTTGTAAATGCCAATATGATTGAGCTCAAAAAAACGGGGTGGATGAGCAATCGAGGACGTCAAAATGTTGCTTCCTTTTTTGCTAAGTCACAAAAGCTAGACTGGCGTATTGGTGCCGCTTATTTTGAAAGTATGTTAATTGATTACGATGTACACAGCAACTATGGAAATTGGATGTATGTTTCTGGTGTAGGCAATGACCCTAGAGATCGCGTTTTTAACGTTGATTTACAGGCTAAGCGATACGATGCAAATAAAAAGTTTAGAAATCAATGGTTACAAACTAAATTATTTTAAATGAAAACTTTACGCCTTATTCTGGGAGATCAACTCAACGAAAACCATTCATGGTTTTCGAGTGTTGATGATCAAATTTTGTATTGCATTTTTGAAATGCGTCAAGAAACAGATTATGTTCAACACCACATACAAAAAGTTATTGGTTTCTTTGCTGCAATGCGCGCTTTTGGAGAACGACTCAAAGATAAAGGGCACAGAGTACATTATTTAAAAATTAATGATGCTAAAAATCATCAAAATTTAGAGAAAAATATAAAATTACTTGTTGAACAGAACAATATTGAGCACTTTGAATACCAAGCACCTGACGAGTATCGCTTAGATGAACAAATGAGAACAATTTGTACTGCTCTTAAAATAAGTTACAAATGTCATGACTCTGAGCATTTTTTAACAACTCGTGATGAACTCAGCTCTTTTTTTGAAGGTAAAAAGCAACTTCTAATGGAACGGTTCTACAGATACATGCGCAAAAAACACCACATTTTAATGGTTGGCGAGCAACCAGAAGGTGGGATTTGGAATTATGACCACAACAATAGAAAAAAATGGAAAGGTTCACCGGGGATACCATTATATAAAGCATTCAAGAATGAAACCAAAACAATTTGTGATGACATCGCTAAAAGTAAAATAAAAACAATAGGACATTTTAAAGGACCCTTTTTCGAATACCCCATAAATCTAAAACAGGCACAACATCAATTATCCTATTTTTGTAAAAACCTTCTCCCCTATTTTGGCGACTATCAAGATGCACTTCACAGCGATGAAGTATACCTTTTTCACTCTAGGCTTTCATTTGCCATGAATTTAAAAATAATTAGCCCAAAAGAGATTATTTACGCTGTTTTAAGTGAATATAAAAAAAATAAGGAAGCCATAACAATAGCACAAGTAGAAGGCTTCATTCGCCAAGTTATTGGTTGGCGAGAGTACATGCGCGGTATGTATTGGAAAGAGATGCCTGTATATAAAGGGTTGAATGAGTTGGAAAATCATGAAAAAATCCCAGATTTCTTTTGGACAGGAAAAACAAAAATGAATTGCCTTGAAAAAACAATTAAAAATTCTCTTGACCACGCTTATGCGCATCACATCCAACGATTGATGATTACTGGTAATTACCTCTTACTCACACAAACTCATCCTGACGCTGTTGATGACTGGTATTTAGGAATTTATATCGATGCTTTGCAATGGGTTCAGCTACCAAACACAAGAGGAATGAGTCAATATGCAGATGGTGGTAAAATTGCAACTAAACCATATGTTTCATCAGGAAGTTACATAAACAAGATGAGTAATTATTGTAGTTCGTGTCAATACAACGTCAAGGAACGTCTTGGACCTAATGCTTGTCCCTTCAATAGTTTGTATTGGAATTTCTTAGACGACAAAAAACAAAAACTCGCCAAAAACCAGCGTATGCGTATGATGTATTCGGTTTTGAATAAATTTTCGAGCGAAGAAGTACACCAAATGAAACTTAGAGCAAGTGAGATTATGAGTAATCCTGAAAATTATTAAGCTGTTAAAGAAAAACTAAAAATGTTAATGTTTTTTTAATTGTAACTAGTAATGTTACAACATTAATTAAGTTTGATTAAACAAACTTATACATTTTGGTTCTAGATACAACATATTACAACAAAGAGCATAAGCCAATCATCGATCAGTTTGTTGGTGAATCTTACAGTCTTTGGGATGCTATAAGACGTGGTGGTGTGGGTTCAAAACGGATGATTGTAGAAAAATTAAGTCCAAATTTAGACCATATTACCAACACCACCTCTGACATCAATTATGCTAATATTGAACTAAGAAAAAGAGGCGTTCTAATTCACATTACAAAGGGTTTAAAAAACTACACTTGGGCAATACCATTTTACCAACTTGTTTTTTATAAAACAAACTTCACTAGCATACACGCACAAGGAAAATTTATTCATTTTAAAAATTCCAAAATGTTTAAAGAAAACAAATCCTTTTTTAAAAGTTTAATGAACGAAAAAATCGAGTTTGATCAACAATATACACTTCCTTATTAATGAAACTAACAGCAATTGATATCGATAGAATTATTGAAATGGCTTGGGAGGACCGTACAACTTTTGACTCAATTAAATTTCAATTTAACTTAACAGAACAACAAGTGATTGAACTCATGCGTAGCCAAATGAAACCCAAAAGTTTTAGGCTTTGGCGGGCTAGAGTCCAAGGCAGAAAAACAAAACATCAGATGCTCCGCTCTTTTGAATCGGGTCGATTCAAATGCAGTAGACAAAGAACAATTTCAAATAATAAAATTTCAAAACGCTGAAGACATGAACACTAACTCCACAGAAACAAATTCACTAAATGGGTTTTCCCATTACGCAATTGGAGATGATCACCTATATACTGGATTAGAAACGCCAATAAAAAAAGATGCTTTTTTATTAAGTGATGAAGATAAAAAGAAAAAAATTTCAATTCTATTTGAAGAGATAATGAATGTGATGGGGCTAGATTTAGAAGATGACTCTCTTAGAGGTACACCAGATCGAGTGGCCAAAATGTATATTGATGAGATTTTTTCAGGCTTAAACCCTAAAAACAAGCCTGAGATAGCATTGTTTGACAACAAATATCAATACAATCAGATGTTGGTTGAAAAGAATATTACATTTTATTCCAACTGCGAACATCATTTTGTTCCAATTATTGGCAAGGCCCATGTGGCATACATTTCATCTGGAAAAGTTATTGGCTTATCCAAACTGAACAGAATTGTGCAATATTATGCAAAGCGTCCACAAGTTCAGGAACGCTTGACAAATCAGATTGGTGAAGAACTAAAAAAAATATTAGGAACTGATGACGTTGCTGTAATCATTGATGCCAAACACTTGTGTGTTTCATCTAGAGGGATTAAAGACGAATCCTCAGCTACTGTTACTGCTTATTACAGCGGAGCGTTTAACAGCTCAGCCAAAATAGCAGAACTAAATAATTATATAAAATCATAATAATGAGTACGATAAAACAAGGAGAGGAATTTTTAAACAAGAGTTTAAAATTTAAAAACACGAGTGAACGAATTGAAGCGTCCAGAGAGGTTAAGTCGTTAATTTTAGGCATTAATGAAATTTACAAGACCAATAAAGATCAGAAATTGATGGATCTAATGAAGGACCTCACGGTTGTCAAACAAAAAATTGAAAAGCGATTAAAAGGAAGGCCACTAACGTCATGAAAACTATCATTATTGTTGGCGGAAGCAAAGGAATTGGAGAAGCAATTGTTAAAAAGCTTATTACAAACTACCTAATTATCAATCTAAGTAGATCGAAACCCCATATTGAACACCAGAATTTAACCCATTACAATTGTGATGTTTTGAGTGATGAACTTCCAGCTATTGAGCGTGCTGATGGCCTTATATATTGTCCTGGAAGTATAAATCTAAAGCCGTTTAAAAGACTCAGTTTGGATGACTTCAGAACAGATTTTGAAATTAATGTCATTGGTGCTGTAAGGAGCATACAGGCTTATGAATCAGCACTTGTTCAATCAGAAAATGGATCAATTGTACTTTTTAGTACGGTTGCTACGGCTATGGGTATGCCTTTCCATGCGAGTGTTTCTACTGCAAAATCTGCTGTAGAGGGTCTTATGAAGTCTGTTGCAGCTGACTTGGCACCCAAAGTCAGGGTTAATGCTATTGCACCAACAATCACCCAGACAGATCTAGCTGCAAAGCTACTGCGCAATGAACGCATGATCGAAAATACGATACAGAGACACCCACTAAAGAAATTTTTAGATCCGAACGAAGTTGCTGCAATGGCTGAATATTTGATTTCAGATGTGTCAAAATCAGTATCTGGTCAAGTCTTTAAACTCGATTGTGGAATTGTTTCATTAAAGGCTTAACATGACCCACTCAAAACTTTTTACTTTAATATTATTTTTTATCAGTTCAAATAACACAAATGCACAAAACAGTAAACCCATGAACATATACGATATCAATATTAATGCTCTTGATGGGACTCCAATAAACCTCAACGATTACAAAGGAAAGTACATTCTGTTTGTTAATGTCGCTTCTGAGTGTGGGTTTACCAATCAATACGCAGGACTTGAAAAACTTTACAACACGTACAAAGAAAGACTGATGGTGATCGGAGTCCCTTGTAATCAATTCGGACAACAAGAGCCAGGAGACTCAACTCAGATAGAAAACTTTTGCAAAAAAAATTATGGGGTATCTTTTCTAATGACCGAAAAAATAATTGTAAAAGGCAAAGACAAACACCAATTGTACAATTGGTTAACTGACAAGAAATTGAATGGTAAAAACAATACTTCTGTTAAATGGAACTTTCAAAAATATATTGTTGGACCCAATGGTGAATACATAGATTATTTCTATTCAATGACAAAACCTATGAGTAGCAAAATCACGAAACTAATTAAATAGATATGTTTGGATTATTTAAACGAAAAACTGAAACTGAAAAGTTGCAAGACCGCTACAAAAAACTTATGGCTGAATGGCATGACTTGTCGTCTATAGACAGATCGGCAAGTGATGCTAAATATGCCGAGGCACAAAAAGTATTGGACCAACTTGACGAATTAACGCATTAAATGAAATTTACAGGTGTTCTTATTGTATTCTTAGCGCTAAACTTTGGCGCTCTTGGTCTTGGTACAATACTCATGGCTAATGGACCTGAAACGCTTTGGTATACATCTCTAAATCAAGCGCCATGGACTCCTGCAGGTTGGATTTTCGGAGCTGCATGGACCTGCGTAATGATTTTTTTTTCCGTATTTATGACCTTTCTTGTTCAAAACGAAAACCTCAATAAAGTTCTTAAGCTTTACATTATACAATTTATACTAAATGTCTCTTGGAATTATATATTTTTCAACCAACAGCTCACAACGCTTGGACTAATCAATATAATTATACTCACGATTCTTGTATTTTATTTCCTAGTTGCTTTTAAGGCCAGTCTAAAAAACAACCGGTTTTTTATACTGCCTTATTTTATTTGGCTAATAGTGGCCACTTCACTCAATGCCTACATTGTACTCTATAACTAAATGAAATTATACACTTTACATACAAAACAAAATCTTCCAATATCTTTGGATGAAGCTTGGGCATTTTTATCAAGCCCAGAAAACTTAAAGACAATAACTCCTGATTATATGGGATTTCATATTTTATCAGGTGCAGATCGAGAGATGTATCCTGGGCAAATAATTCAATATATTGTAACTCCTGTATTGGGTATCAAAACAAAATGGGTCACAGAAATAACCCATGTTCAGGACAAATCATACTTTGTAGACGAGCAACGTTTTGGTCCCTATGCACTATGGCATCATAAGCATTTTATTAAACCAATAAAAGGGGGTGTTGAAATGGAAGACATAGTGGACTACAAACTTCCTTTTGGAATTCTTGGACAATTGGCACACCCCATACTTGTAAAACCAAAATTAAAAGAGATCTTCGAGTATAGGCAAAAAAAACTTATTGAGCTCTTTGGCCCATTCAAATCATGAGTCCTACAGCAATTTTTTTGTATAGAAGAGATCTAATACATAATGATGTTCATGGCTTATATCAAGCGCTAAAACAGCACGAGAGTGTTCTTCTTATATTCATATTTGACCCTGAAATTTTAGATTGTTTACCAAAGGATGATGCCCGTGTTGATTTTATATACCATCGACTAAAAGACCTAAATATTGCGCTTAGTAAACATCGGACAGCAATTCATACATTTTATGCAAGCCCAAAGGAAGTATTTACTTCAATAATAAAACAACACAACATCAAGGCGGTGTATACCAATCACGACTACGAGCCTTATGCCATTAAAAGAGATGCGGAAATTGAAGCACTGTTAAATGATCAAAAAATCACATTTACATCATACAAAGACCAAGTTATTTTTGAAAAGAATGAAGTCACAAAAGATGACGGTTTACCCTATAAAGTTTATACTCCCTATTCAAAGAAATGGTTGAGCTTATTCGACGATAAGCAAACACAAGCTTATCCGTCTGAGGAATTTTTAGACAATGCGGCAAAATTAGAAGTACGTCAATGGGTAGATAAGAAAGATATGGGCTTTGTTTCATCAAAAAGAAAAATTGTACCGTACAAAATTGAAGATGAATTGATAGATGCATACGAAGAGAAAAGAAATACACCCTCAGTAGATGGAACATCCCGACTAGGTCCCCATTTGCGCTTTGGAACGGTAAGTATTAGAAGTATTGTGAAAAAATCGAGAAAAAGTCAAAATATTACATTTTTAAAAGAGCTTATTTGGCGCGAGTTTTTTATGCAAATCTTATGGCACTTTCCCCATACAATCGCAAAAAGTTTTAAGCCGCAATACGAAGCAATAAAATGGCGTAACAATAAAGAAGAGTTTCAAATGTGGTGCCAGGGTAAAACAGGTTATCCGCTAGTTGATGCTGGAATGCGCGAATTGAATCAAACAGGATTTATGCACAACAGGGTTCGCATGCTTGTTGGTAGTTTTTTATGTAAACACTTACTCATTGATTGGCGATGGGGTGAAGCTTACTTTGCTGAAAAGTTACATGATTTTGAGCTATCCAGCAATGTGAGTAACTGGCAATGGGTAGCGGGTTGTGGAGTTGATGCAGCACCCTATTTTAGAATATTTAACCCTACAACACAAATCACTAAATTTGATAAAGATCATCTTTACATCAAAAAATGGGTTCCTGAATATCAAGAATTTTCCTATCCTAAACCTATAGTCGATCATAAATTTGCTCGAGAACGTTGTTTAGTAACCTACAAAAAAGCATTGAACAGATAAGCTCGAGGCTATGTTTCGATGCGTTCGATTTTTGCACCAATAGCTTTTAGTCGTTCGTCAATATTTTGGTAACCTCGGTCGATTTGTTCAATATTGTGAATTGTAGAAGTGCCTTTGGCAGATAAGGCAGCAATCAGTAGTGAGACCCCAGCTCTGATATCTGGTGAGGTCATTGTCGTTGCTTTTAGTGTTGATTTAAAATCATGGCCAATTACAGAAGCTCTGTGTGGATCACATAAAATAACTTTAGCGCCCATATCGATGAGTTTATCCACAAAAAATAATCGACTTTCAAACATTTTCTGATGAATAAGCACACTACCGCGAGCTTGTGTAGCGACGACTAAAATAATACTCAAAAGATCAGGTGTAAACCCAGGCCATGGAGCATCAGAAATGGTTAGAATAGATCCGTCTATATAATTTTGAACTTCATAACCATCTTTGTGAGCTGGAATAAAAATATCATCATTTTTACGTTCGATTGTTATCCCTAGTTTTCTAAAAACATTAGGAATTACTCCTAAATCATCCCAGCTTACGTTCTTAATTGTTAACTCACTTCTAGTCATAGCTGCTAAACCAATCCAACTGCCAATTTCTATCATGTCAGGAAGCATGGTGTGTTCTGTTCCTGCCAACGAATCTACCCCTTCAATAGTCAATAAATTAGAACCTATTCCGCTTATTTTGGCACCCATTCTATTTAGCATTTTACAAAGCTGCTGAAGATAGGGTTCGCATGCGGCATTATAAATTGTTGTCGTACCATTTGCTAAAACAGCAGCCATTACGATATTAGCTGTTCCAGTTACCGAAGCTTCATCTAACAGCATGTATGTCCCTTGAAGTTGATCGGATTCAACTCCGTAAAAATGATCTTCTTTGTTGTATCTAAACGCCGCACCAAGCTTTATAAATCCTTCAAAATGTGTATCCAATCGCCTTCGCCCAATCTTATCCCCTCCGGGTTTGGGGATATACCCTTTTCCAAAGCGAGAGAGCATTGGCCCAACAATCATTATAGAACCTCTTAGTCCTGCTCCATCAACTTTAAATTCTGCTGACTCAAGATAATCTAGGTTAATCGAATCGGCTTGAAAAGTATAACTATTCTCAGATAATTTTTCTACAACAACCCCTAACTTCTGCAACAAATGAATCAATTTATTAACATCAATGATATTTGGAATATTATGAATGGTAACCTTTTCTGGGGTCAACAAAACCGCACACAAGATTTGTAATGCTTCATTTTTGGCTCCCTGCGGTTGTATAGAACCCTTTAATTGCTGTCCTCCTTCTATTCTAAATGACTTCAAATGATAAAATTTTGAATTGGTACTCGAAAAAAATTAATCTCTGTTAATAACGCTTTCGATTACGGTTATTTTTTTTGGCTTTATTTGATTTTTTATAATTATTGTTCTTGCGCTGCATTTTTATTAAGATAGCTGAATCGGCTAATTTTTCTTCCGTATTTCTGATATCGATTTGTCCATTGGAGAGTTCAAAAAGATGATTTAGAATTACGCTATCTTCAACAGTATCTTTATTCCAGTTCAAAAACGATTTTTTCATATGATTAGCAATAGTAATAATCAAAGCGTTTTTCATTTCACCTGTATCCCACGATGAGGCAACGTCAATCATTGTTTTTATATTATTCCCATAAAAACGGTATTTAGGATAGTTTTGAGGGTAATGGAGTGGCTCTGGAGTTGCATTTAAAATCTCTTCAGAAGGCTTTTCAAAGGGTGAATCGGCATCTAGCTTAAACCCAGACATAATGAAAAGTTGGTCCCAAAGTTTATGCTGGAAATCTGCTACATCACGCAAGTGGGGTTGCATGTTGCCCATAACAGAAATAATAGCCTTTGCCAATCTGTTACGTTCCTCTTTGGAATCTTGGGCCATGGCATGGTTGATCATTTTTTGAATATGTCTTCCATATTCTGGGATAATCAAGTGTTCACGTTCGGTATTATATTCGAGTTGGTCTGGTAAAGCTGTCATGCGCTGAGTTTAGATTTTAATGATTTGCAAAGTACAAAAATTAAACAAAAAAAATTAAATATATAAGAAAAGGATTACAATGAAATTACACCCTCTACTTGGCTAGCAACCAGCTGATACTTTCCTATTACTGTTTCAGGACTTTGCATCACTACATTAATAGAAATACTCATATAAGTTCCCTTTTTGGACGGTGTGCTTGTAATCACTGCACCCATATTGTCAAAAATTGATTCAATTTTATCGATTTTATGTTGTTCCGAAGTAACAATAAATTTGAAAAGATAAGCTGTCGGCCAAGATGAAGTTTCATAAAGTTGTGCCTTGAGCTTGCTGTAAAATTCTTCAGAATTAGTTGAGCCTTGCATTGTTAATTAAGTTGTTGTGCAAATATACACGAACTCATATTTTTTATTTAACTTTTAAATCACGAATTTTACACAATTAAGACTTAACAGATTGAAACCAAAAAAAATCGTTCTTATTGGAGGTCCTGCAACGGGTAAAACTACCTTGATCGAAGCGCTGAAAGCACGCGGACATCAATGTATGGAGGAAATTTCTCGACAAATTACGATTGATGCCCAAAAAAATGGTGTTAAGCAATTATTTCTAGAGGACCCCATATGGTTTAGTCAGCAATTATTAGATAAACGCAAAAAACAGTTTTTTGAGTCTGAAGCACTAGACGAAGATGTTGTATTTTTTGACCGTGGACTTCCCGATATTGTCGCATATCTTGACTACATCAAGACTGATTTTGGTAAACTATTTATAGCTGCATGTGAAAACCACAAATACGACGAAGTTTTTATTCTTCCTCCATGGAAAAAAATACATAAAACAGACAATGAACGCTATGAATCCTTTGAACAATTAATGATAATTCATGAGTATCTTGAAAAATGGTACCATAGGTTTGGATATAATTTAATTGAAGTTGCACCAGGTGCTGTAGAAGACCGCATAGAGTTTATTCTAAATTCGCTTTAGTAGCGTATGAGTTTACCACATCAAATATTGAAACGTTATTGGAAATTCTCCGAATTCAGGCCACATCAATTAGAAATTATTGAGGCTGTTTTGGACCAACAGGACTGTATAGCCTTGTTACCGACTGCGGGAGGCAAATCTATCTGTTTTCAAATTCCTGCACTTATTAAAAAAGGAATATGTATTGTAATTTCGCCTCTTATCGCACTTATGCAAGATCAAGTAAAAGGATTAAATGCCAAGGGCATAAAAGCGACAGCTTTAACCAACCTAGATCAGTTAGGTGATCTAGAGCGTATTCTAGACAATTGTATTTATGGAGATTATAAATTTTTGTACCTATCGCCCGAGAGGCTTCAAAATGCGCTTGTTCAGGAACGAATCAAATCAATGGATGTGCATTTGATTGCAGTAGACGAAGCCCATTGCATCAGTCAATGGGGTCATGATTTTAGACCCGCGTATAGATCAATAAAAGATATTCGTGGTTTGTGTCCAAAAGCAACTATTCTAGCTCTTACTGCGACTGCTACAAAAAAAGTAATCTTTGATATAGATGAACAACTAGCACTCAAACAATCAAAACTCTTTAAGGGTTCATTTTTTAGAAAAAATTTGAGCTACAAAACAATGATTTTTGAAGATAAAAACTTTAAAATAAAAGCACTTTTGAAGACTAATAAACAAAGTGCTATTGTGTATACTTCTAGTAGACGGGCAACACAACAACTGGCACAAATGCTCAACTTAAATGGCATTTCTAGTGGATATTACCACGGAGGTCTTAGCAACAAAGAAAAAGAACATCAATACAATCAGTGGATTTCTGATAAAACTAATGTGATAGTGGCAACAAATGCCTTTGGAATGGGTATCGACAAAGCTAATGTATCTTTAGTGGTTCATACTGACATACCTGAGAGTTTAGAGCATTATTTTCAAGAAGCAGGAAGAGCAGGTCGGAATCAGGACAAAGCTGAGGCCGTTCTTTTAATCGGAACAAATGATATTCAGAACACTAAGAAATGGCGGATAGACCAAATTGTTGATGTTCCTTATATAAAGTTAATATATAAAAAACTGTGTGCATATTTTCAGATACCCTATGGAGAACTGAGCGAAGAAAAACACGGATTTAATTTTGATGCGTTTTGTACATTATATGGATTAGCTAAACGAAAAACATACAATAGTTTAAAAGTTTTGGAACGTCATGGACTGATTGTTTTCGAAGAATATTTCAAAAAGAAGGCTACAATTTTCTTTTTGGTAAACCATAATACACTGCAGAAATCGTTCGAACACAATGATAAGTTAAGGCTTATAGTCACAAGTATTCTACGAACTTACGAAGGGGTTAACTCTCAAGAAACAAACATCGATATCGGAAAAGTTGCAAAGACATTGCATCTCAATGAAGATGAGATTATAGAAAACCTAAATGCCCTAGATGCTAAAGAGATTGTAAGGTTCAAATGCGGAAACAGTGATGCACAGATCACTTTTATTCAACCCCGCGAGGACGACAGGGCTATAAACCGCATTTCAAAAGTGGTGTCGACCCAAAACAAGAATAAACTTAAAAAAATTAAAGCCGTAATTCACTACATTGAAAACAATTCGGTATGTAAAAGTCAGCAGCTGTTAACATATTTTGATGAACCTGAGTCAATGCCATGTGGAACATGCAATGTGTGCAGAGAAAATAAAGGCCGTTCGCACAATAATTTTGAAAAAGATAATGTAGATTTGATTTTAGAAGCTCTTAAAGTTAAGCCTATGACCTCTAGAGAATTAGTGTCTAATTTATCAATTTCATCAAATGAAGTAATAGCGATTTTGAGGCATTTACTTGAAGTGGAACAAATCCAACAATCGCAAATAAATGAATTTCAAATAAAATGTCCATAAACAAAGGGAAATTACGTATCGTTTTTATGGGTACTCCGGCATTTGCGGTTCATATTCTTGATGGATTAGTTCAAAAAGAATATAACATAGTAGGCGTAGTCACAGCCCCTGATCGCCCAGCTGGACGTGGACAAAAAATTAAACAATCGGCGGTAAAAGTTTATGCGAATAAACATCAATTGAAAGTGTTTCAACCTGAAAATTTAAAGGACCGGGAGTTTTTACAACAACTTCAAAATGTTGAAGCAGATGTTCAGGTTGTGGTTGCATTCAGGATGTTGCCAAAGGTAGTTTGGCAAATGCCGAAAAAAGGAACTTTTAACCTACACGCCTCCTTACTGCCACAATACAGAGGAGCGGCGCCGATAAATTGGGCCATTATCAATGGAGAAAAAGAGACAGGGGTTAGCACCTTTTTTATTGACGAAAAAATTGATACTGGGGCACTGATTTTTCAAAGCAAAATAAGTATCTCAGCTGCGGATAACGCGGGGACACTTCACGACAAGCTGATGATAGAAGGGCTGTTGTTGACGCTCAGAACTTTAAATGCCATAGGAGATAATCAATTTGAAACCACACAACAAAAAGCCGTTTCAAACCTAAAAACAGCACATAAACTAAATAAGGAAAATTGTAAGATAGATTGGTCTAAAAGTGGGTGCCAAATAATAAACCA
>Ga0233402_1000347_pt1 | contig 17940 bp, 17 predicted proteins | sample 54DmetaG_FD_182705 | JGI IMG/M metagenome (GOLD analysis project Ga0233402, IMG submission 182705) | Seawater microbial communities from Monterey Bay, California, United States - 54D | ecosystem: Environmental > Aquatic > Marine > Coastal | place: USA: California | collected 2016-11-11 | reverse complement strand
ATCCAATGCTACAATATGGTGTCGAAGCTTTTTGTAAAAAATGCCATGAAGTTGGAATCGATGGCTTTATTATTCCAGACTTACCAGCACAAGTGTACCATGAGGAGTACAAAGCGATTTTTGATCGCTATGGATTACTCAATATTTTCTTAATTACACCACAAACCTCTGATGAACGTATTCGTTATATGGACTCGATTTCAGAAGGATTTATTTATATGGTGAGTAGTGCCAGCACAACTGGAACTCAAAGCGGTTTTGGACAAACACAACAAGATTATTTCAAGCGCATTGAAAATTTGAACCTAAAGAATCCACAAATTGTTGGGTTTGGAATTTCGAATAAAGAAACATTTGTACAAGCTACAACACATGCCAAAGGAGCCATCATCGGCAGTGCCTTTATCAAATATATTGATACTCAAGGGGTCGATAAAATTCACGAATTTGTTGGGAATATTTTAAATTAATTTGATTAATTTCGAGCACACCCAAATTTAATAAACAATGAATCTTAATGCATTAAAACTACTAACACTCTGTGTGTTTTTATCTTGTAAAACCACAAATCCACTACGTCCAACAGTGAGTATCAACCCTCATGAAGTTGTAAAATCGCCTTTACACCTCAGCGTAAATTCTATGGGGGTTTGGCATGCTCATGAAGGAGAGTTGGGCCATGTACAACTGATAGATCAACAGGGGAATGAATTGGCAACAGGTATTTTGAGTACTTCCGAGGATTGGATGAAATCTGGTTCAATTCTATTTCAAACGGTATTGGAATTTAATCCAGAAAAATACAAAAAGGGATATTTAACCATTCACAACAATCCAGGAGATGGAGATTGTAGTGAAGCAGGAAAAAAACTATCTTTTAAAATCCCTGTCCGCTTTGAACCTTAACGTGTAAAGACCAATTTGTTTTCGGTAGACAGTTGATCATCCAAAATATAACGATCCGTATTGAAGTTTTTAAGGTCTTCGACATTTTGAGCATTCGAATCAACAATGTATCGAGTCATGAGCCCACGTGCGCGTTTAGAAAAAATGGCAATGGTTTTGAATTGACCATTTTTAAACTCCTTAAAATCAATATGAATTATAGGCGCTTTAAGGGCTTTCACATCTATGGCTTTAAAATATTCCTGACTAGCAAGATTGACTAAAGGTTCGTTTTCATCCATTTCATCATTCAGGGTTGATGTGATTTTCTTTCGCCAAAACTCATAAAGGTTTTTATTTTTTCCAACAGGAAATTTTGTACCCATTTCTAATCTGTAAGGTTGAATTAAATCCAAAGGTTTAAGTAATCCATATAACCCTGAAATAATTCGAACTGTATTTTGTAAAATATCCAATTTTTCTTCAGAAATGGAATACGCATCCAAACCGCGATAAACATCGCCATCAAACGCATAAATGGCCTGACGTGCATTTTCAGAACTAAAAGGCAGTGACCAATTTTGGTTGCGTTCATAGTTAAGCGCTCCAAGTTTAGGTGAAATATGCATAAGTTCTGATAGAGCTTTTGGAGATTTTTTTTTGAGGAGTGTGTTCAGCTCTTTAGCTTCATTCAAAAAACAACTCTCCGAACTAAAGCCCGTAGGCAATTTACTATCGTAATTGAGTGACTTGGCGGGTGAGATGACGAGTTTCATAACATTTGATATTTACACTCAAAAATACTTACAAAAACTTAAAGATAAAAAAGTTTAACTTTAATCTTTTTGATATTGCAATCAATAAAATCAATGAAAAACTACTGTGCGTGTTTGGCATAAGCACGCCATTTTTCTATACAGTCTCCTATATCTGATGGGAGATTGCAAGAGAAAGATATCTGTTCATTGGTCTTTGGATGAATAAAACCAAGTGTTTCGGCATGTAGCGCTTGACGGGGAAGCACTTTAAAACAATTATCTACAAATTGCTTGTATTTGGTAAAGGTCGTGCCTTTCAATATTTTTTCGCCCCCATAGCGCTCATCATTAAAAAGCGTATGACCAATATGCTTCATATGAACACGAATTTGATGGGTACGTCCTGTTTCGAGTGTACAGCGTACAAGGGTCACATACCCCAAACGCTCAATAACTTCAAAATGTGTAATGGCGGGCTTTCCTTTATCGGCCTCATCGCCCAAAAAAACAGTATTTTGAAGTCTGTTTTTAGGATGACGCCCTATATGGCCTTCTATAGTTCCCTTGTCTTCTTCCATATTTCCCCAGACCAAGGCCGTATATGATCGTTTACTCGTTTTGGCTTTGAATTGAGCAGAAAGGTGGGTCATGGCCTGTTCTGTTTTGGCCACCACAAGAAGTCCACTTGTGTCTTTATCGATACGGTGAACTAATCCTGGACGGTTGCTGCTATTGTTGGGTAAATGCTCAAAATGAAAAAGCAAAGCATTGATGAGTGTGCCTGAATAATTACCATGGCCAGGATGAACGACCATCCCCGCAGGTTTGTTGACAACCAAGAGGTCATTATCTTCATAAACAATATCCAAAGGAATATCTTCTGGAACCAATAAATGTTCGTGTGGAGGATGTTCAAATAATACCCGTATGAGGTCATGAGGCTTGACCTTGTAGTTAGATTTCACAACCGCATCATTGACAAATATATGTCCCGATTTTGCAGCAGCCTGAATTTTATTTCTTGTCGCATTTTCGACAAAATTCATCAAATATTTATCTATGCGCAACGGTTGTTGCCCTTTGTCGACGGTAAAAGCATAATGCTCGTGCAATTCTTCATTTTGCTCTGATTGATCTAGCGGGTAGTCCATTAATTTAACTTTCGATTTCCATTTCCTAATACAAGGTCAATAGCTGAAGTTTTCTTAATCAAGTCCCCAGCATTAATTTTTTGACCTCTAAAACGCAGTTCAAGGACTTCATCTCTACCGAGATCATCAACATAAATCAATTTTCCAATTCTAAAACCAAGTGCTTCTAAAGTAGGGCGTGTTTGACGTAATGTACTGCGAATAACGTCAGGAATAATAACTTTTCTATAATCTGATGGGTTTAAAATCAAATATATTTTTCTGTTTTCTTTGACTTTTTCGCCGGCCAATGGCTCTTGTTCTATTACAGCTCCCGAAGGATATTTTGGATTGTAATTTGAAGAATCTTGAACTTGTGTTCTAAGGTCAAAATTTTGTAGAGTTGTTTCGGCATCATCCAATGATAAGCCCACCAAATTTGGGACTTCTACAAATGTGCCATGGTTGGTGTAGGATTTTAACCATTTGAGGGCCAAAAATGAAAAAATAATACAGGCCACAATAACCAAACAAAGTTGTTTGATTATCGATGTACTGAATAAAAATCTGAAAAAATTCATGGGTCTAATTTTAGCAAAGCTAAACATTTTTTTGAGAGAAATGTGCGAAGTAATTTTTGAATGCTAGTTAATTTCCAACGTTTTCCAAAACTCGCTGTAAAAATTGGTGGTTTGCATTAAGGCATTGTGTGTGCCAAAAGCCCCAATTTCACCATTTTCAATAACATAGATTGTATCGGCTATTTTGGGAAGTGCGTGTAGGCGGTGTGATATAAAAATGATGGTCAATTTTGATTTTAATACATTGAGTAAATCCAAAACAAATTGTTCTGTATTTCGGTCAAGAGCCGAGGTAAACTCATCTAAAAGCAACAATTGAGGTTGTTTGTAAAGAACACGCATTAAAGCAATCATTTGTTTTTGTCCACCAGATAAATTGATGCCTTCTTCACCTAAAATTGTTGCAAACCCTTGCGGTAAACTCTGAATAAATGTATCGAATCCATAAGATTTACAAAAATGTTCTATACGATCAGGAGTATCGTCTTGCCCCATCAAAATATTGTCCACTACATTTCCATTGAAAATGGTAACCTCTTGAGGGACAACGCCTAGTAAATTGCGCCAGTCAGTGGTTTTTAGAGTCTCAAGCGCATGAGTGCCATTGACCGTGATTTCACCTTTTTCAAATGGATAAAATTTTTGAAGAATTTGCCCCAAAGTACTTTTTCCGCTACCGCTTTCGCCAACAATAGCAATACATTGGTACTTTGGAACACTAAGGTTTATATTCTTTAGTAGTGGGCTTCTACCAGCAAAACGAAAGGATAAATTTTTAATGTCTAGCGATATAAACGTTTCGATTGCTGTTTGCCCCCTTGCTTCTGGGGTCATTGAGGTAAACTCATACATTCTATCAAAGGCAACTTTGGCTTCTTGTATTTCAATATTTAATAAAGACAAGTTCATTGTTGACACCATTAACACACTGACTAACTGTAGCAGAGCAATAATTACTCCAGTAGTAAGCTCACCATTAAGAACCAAACGAGTGCTGTAAACTAGTATTCCTGTTATAAAAATACTTGAAATGAGATGATTTATTGTTTCAAAATCTAAACTTGTTAAACCTAAACGGTAAATAGATTTCTGAAATAATTTATAAATCGTATTTGTTTTATTAATAAAAATATGTTCTCGATTATTACTTTTAATAGCCTCTATCCCTTGAATTGTATTAATGTAGTTACTTTCATTTCTTGAATATGACTCCATAACTTCTTTTTGTTGAAGTTTGATTTTATTGTTAAATAAAATTATAATAATAAAAACCAAAGGCAGCCATGTTAAAGAAATTAGTCCTAAAGAAAAATTATAATTAAAAATAACTACTGTTACTGAAAGAATTAATAAAAAATCAATTAAAATACTACCAATTATTTTTGAAATTACTTTTTGTATTCTACTTGTATCATTCATTCTGGCTATCATATCCCCAACTTTTCGAGAACCAAAAAAAACTATCGGAAGTTTTATAATATTGCTATAAAAAAATTCAATAACTCGATTATTATATCTTTTGGTTTGTCGTATTAGAAATAAATTTCTTAAATATCCGAAAAATGCTTGGATGATAAATAAAAAAAGAAGAAGACAAATACTTGAGAAAATTTTAAAGTTGTCTTTTGATGGCAATAGTACATCAATTAATTTTTGCGAATATATTGCAGTTGCCAAACTTAATATTGCAATTAACACTCCTAAAAACAATGACATAAACAATAAATTTAAATCTTCTTTGATGTGTGAAAAAAGCCATTTTAATTTTTGTTTTTTATTACTTTTATTTTTTATTAATATATCTGTTTCTTTACAAAGCAATAGTGATTTAGATGCCCATATTTTTTTAAGTTCTTTTTCATCTATATACCCAATTTTAAAATTTGCAGGATTGCTTATAATAAATAAGTCTTTATTCTTATCATAACCGAAACATACAATGTAGTGATGTAAGTTTTCTTCAAAAATGGTATGTAAAATGGTAGGAAATGTAATTTCCTTTAATGAGTTAATTGTTGTTTCGTATGCTTTAACTTCTAAACCGATTTCATTTCCACATTGTAAAAGCCCAAGCATAGTTGTTCCTTGATTTGTTGTACCACTAAGCTTACGTAGTTTTTCTAAGGGTTGTGTACTATTAAAATACTTTAAAATAGTTTTTAAACAAACAACACCACAATCAGATTGATCTTGCTGCCGTGTATGATATTTTCTAAAGGACTTAATCATAAATATATAGTCTAACCCAATACCAAATTATAATCAAACATAAAACTATCGCCATATTTAATACTAACATAGAACGTGATAAAATGCAATTATAAATAGACTAATGGAAACCAAATAAACTACATCTTTAAACAGAAATGTTAAATAAAAAAATACACCTAGTTATCTAACAGTTATTCCAAAACTTGCGGTAGCGATCTTATTTTTATCGTAAGGAGGTACCGAAAAAGATGTCCAGATGATTTTCTTTGAGTCAAAGGAAGTTATAAATGTTCTTCCTTGTTTATTTGAATAACTATAGCCAAAATCAACAAATTCAGTACTATCAACCCACTCAAGCGCAACAAAAATACCATCTTTAGGGAATGATATATTTTTATCGCTTACATCTAATCTCACATCGTTTAATCCTCTTTTTCTAAGTCGAATTAATAGATTATAATCTAGCAATTCGATATCTGGTTTTTTTGTTTTTTTATTGATGGTGTAAAGATGAGCCCTAACAACAGAAATAGCCTTGCTCCTTTTTCTTATTTTGTAATTAATAGAGGTTATAACTCTACCTGTATCTTCATTTTTATTTTCTATGTAAACTGCAAGACCAACTCTTTTCACTTTTGTCCTTATAAATCTGCTTTTTTTTTTGTGGAAACCATATTCCTCATGTAATTCATTATTTATTATAATTTCATCGAGTAATAAATTTTTTGGTTTTAGAAGAATAGTATCAACAATATTTTTTGTTAAGATTTTCTTTTCTTTGTACCCTAAAACAGATACTAAAATTTCTTTTCCCTTTTTTTTATCTAACATAAATACACCCATACTATCTGTTAGTGTTCCATATGAAGAATCTAAATACTTGATGTTTACATACTCAATACTGTTTTTAGTAATAGAATCCAATAAAATAACTCTTTTTTGAGATAAAGCGAAAAAGGATGATAGAAAAAAAAAGGTTAAAACAAAATTTTTCATTTCTTATTTTTTACAAAACTACATGATTCCAAAACAAAATCATGTAGCTTAAAATTTGAAAAATGTTGAACAAAATAGTCTAGGTTAAATAATAATCTTAAGTAATTCTACTTAAATTCAACCTAGACTAAAGTCCAAACAACTAACATGTGTAGTCAAAAGACTTAACTTCTGTCTTGACACGAAACCAAAAACGATAAGTACTTGTGAAACATGTTCTTGAACACGTTCCATAAACACAAGAATCTTCTTTCCCCCAAAACTTACCACCTTGAAGGTTTTCTAATTTGTCTAATGATAATTCGTTCATAACATAAAAGATAAAAATTAATAATAAAATGTCTCATTTTTAAGGTTAAACGAGTAAACCTTTTTCTTAATAACTAAAATTCATTTCCATAACCATAGCAAAAACAAACCATAATAAAACTCCAAGTCCGTGAGTCTTTAATGCTAATGGAATTGCCTTTTTGTACTTCACTTTTAAAGTTTTATGTATTCCTATGATTAGGAAAATAGAAATGATAATTTGTTCTAAATTTATAGTTGACAACGATAGTCTCAACCATGGTACAGAATTATCACTTTTTATATAATTTGCTAAACTTAATTTTTCAGAAATAGCATTAACAGAACTTGTAACAAACATCCAATTATTTAGTTTAATTAATACTAAACATAGAACTTGATGAATTATAATTGCAAACAAGCTAATAACAACTAAATGAACCATATCTTTAAACCTAATTGTCAAATTAAAATATAGAAACCCGATATTTAGACATAAAAATATTCCTACACACTGCATAATTATTACTGTCAATCTATAAGCAAAATATTCTTTAAATTGGGTTATCTCATTTTCTAATGCATTAGTTCTAATCTCATAAGTTGAATGCTGAAATGCCTTTTCAATATAATTTGATGACAAATAATATTGTAAACCAAAGACAGCTACTATTAACATTAACACAAAATAATTAAATGATGGCTTTAGCATTATTCAACGATTACAATAAACATCTACTGTGTTTTACTAATCCCCCTAAAAATCAAAAATATACAACTGAAAAACGTAGGTGTTCTTTTTGCAGAATGTAGATTTTTGGGCCTTAAATCTGGTTAAAATTATAAAAAAAAGTATAAGACACCAAAACAAAAATGTTAAAAAACATCATTTTTTATGTTATTTATTGAAAATCAGTTATTTGAAAAAATAAAAACAAGGTCTATAAAAAAATGATATTTTTACAGCATAAATCCAATATATGAAACACAACGTTGCCATCATCATGGGTGGGTTTTCCAGCGAAGCCGCCATTTCACTTAAAAGTGGACAGGTAGTTTTTCAGCATCTTCCAAAAGAAATGTATGCCGCATATTGCATTCATATTTCTAAAGAAAAATGGGTGTATATGGCTCCTAACAACGAAGAATTTCCCATAAATATGAGTGATTTTTCTGTTGCCATTAATGGCGAAATTATTCATTTCGATTGTGTGTTTAATGCCATTCATGGTGCGCCGGGCGAAGATGGATTTATGCAAGCGTATTTTGAATTGTTGGACATTCCACACAGCAGTTGTGGGATGTATCAAGCAGCACTGACGTTCAATAAACGTGATTGCCTCAATGTTTTGAAAGCATATGATGTTCCTACAGCGATTTCCTACGCCCTGAACAAGGGTGATAGCGTTAATACTAAAGAAATTATTGATCGTGTTGGACTCCCCTGTTTTGTAAAAGCTAATCGTGCTGGAAGTAGTTTTGGGGTCACTAAAGTGCATCAGATAGATGACCTTCAAGCGGCAATAGATATTGCTTTTGAACATGACGATGAATTGATTATTGAGTCGTTTTTGGACGGAACGGAAGTTTCTGTGGGTGTGCTCCGGTATAAGGGCGAATTGATAGTTTTGCCCATCACCGAAATTGTTTCAGAAAATGATTTTTTTGATTACGAAGCCAAATATTTAGGAAAATCAGAAGAAATCACACCAGCACGTATTTCCAAAAAACAAGAGGAGAATGTACGAACGATGGCCAAATCCATTTATGAAATTCTAAAAATGGATGGTTTTACTAGAAGTGAATTTATTTTTAAAGACGATACGCCCTATTTTTTAGAAATGAATACCGTCCCGGGATTGACTGAAGAAAGTATTCTACCTCAGCAAGCGGCTTGTGCCGGAATTAGCTTATCAGAATTGTTTACAAATGCTATTGAAGAAGCACTAGCTAAAAATGTTTAACTTTGCCGTATGAAACGTGCAATTTTTCCAGGATCATTTGACCCTATTACGCTAGGGCATTGTGATATTATCCATCGTGGGGTAACGCTTTTTGATGAAGTGATTGTTGCTATTGGCGAAAATTCTGCAAAAGATTATATGTTTTCATTAGAAGAACGCAAATCCTTTATTGAAAATACATTTGAAGGGAATTCAAAAATAAGAGTCATGACCTATTCGGGTTTGACTACTGATTTTTGTAAAAAAATTAACGCCGATTTTATTCTAAGAGGCCTTCGAAATCCTGCCGATTTTGAATTTGAAAAAGCCATCGCCCATACCAATAGAAACATTGGTGATATTGAAACTGTTTTCCTGCTGACTTCTGTAGAAACCTCCTTTATATCCTCTTCAATTGTACGTGAAATCATTCACTACCAGGGCGATTATAAAAAAATGGTGCCTGCTGCGGTTTACTCTAAATAATTTACAGCGAATACTCTGAAAGTCCTTTGGTAAATGCTTCTGGATTTTCGACCAAATGATAACGTGGATCATCAATCGCCTCAATAATAACGTCTTTGAACAGAGGACTGGATTTGTACAAAAGTACTTTGCAATCTTGACTTAAATGCTTCAATTTGATTGTTTTCCCAGCACTATTGTACTTATTCACCAAATTGAAAATGGCTTCAATGGCAGAATGATCACTGACTCTAGATTCGACAAAATCAATCTCTATAGCATCGGGGTCGTTTTTGACATCAAATTTTTGATTAAAAGCTGAAATACTTCCAAAAAATAATGGCCCCCATATTTCATAAGTTTTGGTGCCGTCAGTTTTGATCCGCTTTCGCGCCCGAATACGTTTTGCATTTTCCCAAGAAAAAACCAACGCACTAACGATAACACCAGAAACTACAGCAATAGCTAAATCGAAAAATACAGTTACCGTTGAAACCAAAATAAGTACGACAACATCAGCGAATGGAATCTTATTCATAATTCTAAAACTAGACCAGGCAAATGTTCCAATAACAACCATGAACATAACGCCAACTAGCGCTGCTATTGGTACTTGCTCTATCAGATTGGACGCAAATAAAATAAACGCCAAAAGTGCTAATGCAGCAACAATTCCTGAGAGTCGACCTCTTCCACCCCCTTTAATGTTGATAATCGATTGTCCAATCATGGCGCAACCTCCCATACCGCCAAAAAGTCCAGTAATTACGTTGGCACTGCCCTGAGCTATACACTCTTTATTGGAGTTTCCTCGGCTTTCTGTAAGTTCATCAATAAGATTTAGCGTCATCAAAGATTCGATAAGGCCAATGGCTGCTAAAATTACAGCATAAGGACCAATGAAGCGTAGAGTTTCAAAATTAAACGGAATAACTTCAAAAATAGCCCATTGCAATTCAGGAAGGCCACCTTTCAACCCTTCACCTCCTCCATCTCTAATGAAACTTCCGACTGTAGCAACATCTAAATTTCCAAAAATAACAAGACTAGAAACCACAATAATAGCAACTAGGGCTTCAGGAAGTTTTTTGGTGAGTTTTGGCAATCCAAACATGATACCCATTGTGAGAATAACTAGCCCTATCATGGTCCAAAGTTCTTGTCCTTGCATCCAAACAAGTCCATCATTACCAGATGTTTTGAACATTCCTAATTGAGAAAGGAAAATCACAATGGCCAATCCATTAACAAAACCCATCATAACAGGATGAGGAATTAATCGAACAAACTTCCCCAGTTTCAATACACCAGCAAAAATTTGAATAAAACCCATCAATATGACGGTGATAAATAAATAATATAAGCCTAAATTTTCCGCAGGTTCGCCCATAGCATTGCCTTGAGCCACCAAGCTCACCATAACTACGGCCAATGCGCCTGTTGCACCACTGATCATTCCTGGTCGACCACCAAAAATTGAGGTAATCAAACCAATCATGAAAGCTGCATACAAGCCCACCAAAGGATCTACCCCAGCAACAAATGCAAAAGCAACAGCCTCGGGAACCAAAGCCAGCGCAACCGTTAAACCACTTAAAATATCATTTTTTGCATTTGCCGAACGCTTACGAATAAATTCTCTCATCTTGTTACAAAATTAAGCGGCAAAAATAAGGGATTAAATAAGATTAAAAGAACTAATGAAGATTTTCTTTACTAAATGAGCGCTTCGATGTTGGCATAAATATTTTTTCTAACTTTTATTAGTTTTTTTGGACTTACCCATTTAACTTTTGTGATACCTTCATTTTTTTGAGGTTTTAAATCGCCAGTATAAGTTGAAAACATTTCAAACCAGTAGGTTTTTTTTATAAAATATTTATCGTTTCTTTTAAAAATATGATACGTAATTTCAAGTGGCTTTGTGATTTTTAAATCTTCAACACCTGTTTCTTCTTCAACTTCTCTTAAAGCCGTTTGATCGATAGTTTCTTTGTTTTCGGCTTTACCTTTTGGTAAATCCCATTTTCCATTACGAAAAATAAATAAAATACGACCCTCAGAATTAAGAACCTTACCCCCTCCAGCTACAACATTTGGTAACAATTCCAAAAACTTCTTAAGTAAAAGCTTTTCATTATCGCCTACAAGACGAATAGACTTGTATTTTTCTTTTTTTAAGTTGTGAAGTATTTTATGAATATCGACAGAATCGATCAGATAATTTTTGAAATCTGTCTCAGCTTCTACCTTTGTAGTGAGAATTATGGGCTTATTGCCAACAAAAATTTTTTGCATTGTTAATTAAAAACAAATTAAACTGGAGTAAATGTAGTATTTTTTAATAATTTTGACTCATGATTTTTAACAAAAATACTGCAAAGAAAACCGCTGAGGTTTTACTTCAGATCAATGCCATTAAACTAAATCCAAAAGATCCTTTCAACTGGGCATCGGGATGGAAATCTCCAATTTATTGCGACAACAGAATGGTCCTATCGTACCCTGTAATGCGAAATTATATTAAAAATGAGATGGCCAAAAATTTAGAAAGTATTTATGGAAAACCCGACGTCATTGCTGGCGTAGCAACAGGTGCCATAGGAATTGGCGCATTGGTTGCAGAAGCGCTAGGATTGCCTTTTGTATATGTGCGTCCAGAAGCCAAGAAACATGGTCGTAAAAACCAAATAGAAGGCCATTTGGATAAGGGACAGAATGTAGTTGTGATTGAAGACCTTATTAGTACAGGTAAGAGCAGTCTAGCCGCCGTAGATGCTCTTGAAAGCGCAGGCGCTAACGTAAAGGGTATGATTGCTATATTTAGCTATGGCTTTCAGGTGTCTAAAGACAATTTTTCAGAAAAAAAGGTAGATTTGTACACCTTAAGTAATTATGAAAGCCTTCTAGAGCAAGCCCTCGATACAGGGTTTATCAACGATAAGGAAGTAGAAGTTCTATCCAAGTGGAATGCAAATCCTGCCCAATGGGCAATATAATATTTTGATATGAATTTAGAATCTCCAAAAATCAATATTTCAAAATCAGCTGAAAAGGTTTTTAATTTCCTTTCAGATGTAAAAAACTTCCAGGCTTTAATGCCCGAAAACATCACTAAATTTGAGTTGATGGATAATGATAAATTTATTTTCGCCTTAAGCGGTATGCCTGAAATTATTTTACAAAAAAAAGAAGAAAACCCGCCTAATACTATAAAACTTGGCGCTGCTGGCGGTAAATTGGATTTCTCTCTGAGTGCAAATATTACAGCATTGGCTGAAAATGAAAGTACTGTTCAGCTACAATTCACTGGAAATTTCAACCCCATGATGGGCATGATGATTAAAGGCCCAATCACAAAATTTATTGAAACTCTTGCTCTAAATATTCCACTATCAGTCTAGTACATCAATTGTATTGACTTTAAATCAAATTCTTGTAGTCCCTTTTCGGTATTAATTATCAATTTGCCATGTGTGGAGACCCCTTCAATTATGCCTGAAAATGACTCGTTTTGTGGATTCAAAAAAGTAGAGGGCTTCCCTTTTCTGAATAATAGAGTCGAATATAATTCTCGTTGTAAATTGTGGTCTTGTTGGTTGAAATAATACTTCAAATTATCAACTAAATAATGTAACAACTCATTAAGGTCGTAATTTATCCCTGTTATTTTTTTCAAAGAAGCTGCTTTGGGCAGTTGCTCAAATTCAATTTGATTTACATTGAGGCCAATTCCGATGATGGCATGGTCAATTTTATTTTTTTTGGTCACTAAATCAATAAGAATCCCGCCAATTTTGTTTTGACGTGACAAAATGTCGTTTGGCCATTTGATGGAAAGATTGGGAATTTGAAGTGCTTTTAAGGTTTTGTGAACAGCAAGTGAAACAATAATATTAAGCATAAACTGATTTTCAAGTTTTAGCCTAATGTCTTTTTTTAAAATACTGATTATCAGGTTTTTACTCTTTTCCGATTCCCATTTAGTCGCTCTTTGCCCTCGCCCATTTGATTGATATTCAGCAGTAACCACAGCGAAGTCATCCAAAGGTATTTCGGACACCAAGCCACGTAAATATACATTTGTTGAATCAATGGCATTGAGTTTGATTATCTGCATGTGTAAATTTAAAATTAAATTATAATATTATTAAGATAATATAACGCAATTAGACCTAAAAAAACAATAAATTTGCATTGTAATACGAATTTATGACAAAACACATTTCTGACCCTGATGAACTCATCACCTTAATTATAGCTGGGATTGAGGATATCAAAGGCCAAAACATAAGCATATTAGATTTAAGATCAATAGAAAATTCTGTTTGCGATTATTTTGTGATTTGCGACGGAAACTCTAATACTCAAGTAAATGCAATTGTCAATTCTATACAAAAAAAAGTCAGTAAAAGCGCTCATGAAAAGCCCTATCAGATTGAGGGAGAAGATAATGCAGAATGGGTATTGATGGACTACATTAACATCGTGGTTCATGTATTTCAAAAACACAAAAGAGAATACTATGCCATAGAGAATCTATGGGGAGATGCAAAAATTACTGAAATAGAAACAAGTTACTAAAACATATTTTATGTCAAAAGATAAAAATCCTAAACCTTTTAAATTTAATGCCTATTGGGTCTATGGAATCGTTATTGGTTTATTTATAGTCTTTAATTTTTTCTCAGGTGGTATAGGAGCCTCAAATGGCCAAATTACAACGCCTTCAAAATTTTTCAAGTTCTTGAAAGATGGGGATGTCGAAAAAGTTGAAATCGTAAACAAACGTGAAGCTTTGGTGTATCTTACAAATAACGCTTCCAAAAAAGAGATACACAGCAAAACACAAGGGCAACAATTTATTCCTCTAGGAACCTCACCTAACTATAGATTTGAATTTGGTGATGTTCAATTATTCCAAAAACAACTAGAAGACACTATAGACGAACGCGATTTGAGCACAGAGCTCAATTTTAGAACTGAAACTAATGCGTTTGGAGATATTTTATTATCCATCATCCCATTTGTTCTAATCATTGGAGTTTGGATATTCATAATGCGGAGAATGTCTGGCGGAGGCGGCCCAGGTGGTGGTGGCCAAATTTTTAATATTGGAAAATCAAAAGCAAAACTTTTTGATGAAAAACTTGAAACCAAAACTACTTTTGAGGACGTTGCAGGACTAGAGGGAGCTAAAGAAGAAGTACAAGAGATTGTTGATTTCTTAAAAAATCCTGAAAAATATACTGCCCTTGGAGGTAAAATTCCTAAAGGTGCATTACTTGTTGGCCCTCCTGGCACTGGAAAAACCTTATTGGCAAAGGCCGTAGCAGGTGAAGCAAAAGCGCCATTCTTCTCATTATCGGGTTCAGATTTTGTTGAAATGTTTGTTGGGGTTGGTGCGTCAAGGGTACGGGACCTATTTAAACAAGCAAAAGAAAAATCTCCTTCAATAATCTTTATTGATGAAATTGATGCCATTGGGCGCGCCCGTGGGAAAAGTAATTTCTCTGGATCTAATGACGAGCGCGAAAATACACTAAACCAACTTTTGACAGAGATGGATGGGTTTGGATCTAATACTAATGTCATAGTTCTAGCTGCTACCAATAGGGCTGATGTTCTTGACAAGGCACTAATGCGTGCAGGGCGTTTTGATCGTCAGATTTATGTAGACTTACCCGATATAAGAGAGCGAAAAGAAATTTTTGATGTTCATTTAAAACCATTGAAAAAAGCAAAGGATTTAGATACCGATTTTCTTTCAAAACAAACCCCTGGATTTTCAGGTGCTGATATTGCAAATGTTTGTAACGAAGCAGCATTAATTGCAGCTAGAAATGACAAAAAAGCAGTTGATAAACAAGACTTCCTAGATGCCGTAGACCGAATCATTGGAGGACTTGAGAAGAAAAATAAAATCATTACTCCTGAGGAGAAAAAAGCAGTTGCCTTTCACGAAGCAGGGCATGCCACAGTAAGTTGGATGTTGGAACACGCAGCGCCATTAGTAAAGGTGACCATCGTCCCAAGAGGGCGCTCATTAGGGGCAGCCTGGTATTTACCTGAAGAACGCCTCATTGTCCGCCCAGAACAAATGCTAGACGAAATGTGTGCGGCACTTGGTGGGAGAGCAGCAGAGAAGGTAATTTTCGATAAAATATCAACCGGAGCACTTAGTGATCTAGAAAAAGTGACCAAACAAGCAAGAGCCATGGTTACAGTTTATGGATTAAGCGATAAAATTGGAAACCTTACTTATTACGACTCCTCAGGTCAAAATGAATACGGTTTCACAAAACCATACAGCGAACAAACCGCAGAACTTATCGATAAAGAGATTTCTGATATTGTTGAGGAACAGTACCAACGCGCAATTGCGTTGCTGGAAACTCATAAAGATAAACTGGTAGAGCTGGCTGAAGTACTACTTAAAGACGAAGTCATCTTCAAGGATAATTTGGAGGCTATTTTCGGAAGCCGCCCTTTTGATTCTAAGAACGAAGAGCAATCAACTACAGCTAAGGAAGAAGAGGAGTAAAAAAATCATGAGATTTTAAACAAACCGCGGGTTTAATTTTTTATATTTGGTAGGCTGTTAATCAACATCATTTGGCTTGAAAAAATGAGTGTGTTTCGTAAAATATTTGGTTCCATTTCAAAATCTGACAAGGGACAACCAGAAAAAAAGGTTGACAACAAATTCCTACCCAAAAAAGACCTCCCAATCGATGAGTCTTTTACGGTAAAATTCAACGAAAATGGCGGTAAATTTCTGTACAGTGAAAACTTAAATGAAGCCCATCAATATCTTCAGCAGATTTTAAAAGAAAACAACTGGACCGACAAAATGGCCTTGATTTTAAACAAAAAACTCAAGGAAAAGTTTAAAGATTTTGATTGGAAAACTACAAGTAAAGTTGAAGATGGTCATTATTTATTTACAACGTGTGAATATCTAATAGCAAATGATGGCTCCCTTTTGATTTCATCAAACCAAATCGCTGAAAAAAAATTAAATGAGTTACCAAAGAATTTTGTTGTCTTTGCAACCACAAGCCAAATCGTTCAAACCATTGGAGAAGGGCTTCATGGTATAAAAGCCAAAAACAAAAAAAATATTCCTACAAATATCACAACAATAAAGCATTTTAAGGTTATTGAAGACGATAATTTTTTAAGCTATGGAAGCAGCTCAAAAAACTTATACCTGCTGCTTTTAGAAGATTTATAACACTTATTTTGAAGGAACTTAGTAAAAGATTAATATTCGGGGCATTATTTGTTATCATTCTGGTGGTGTCTGCACAACACCAATACGCACTTACAGCGCTCTTTTTTGTTTTTGGAATAATCTGTCTGAAAGAATTCAATCTACTTATAGAGCAACGCAACAATATATCTTATGCAATGTTTTCCATATTGTATGGTGTTTTGGCTTTTTGGGACATCCTCACCGAAAATAACAATAGTTTAGATGAAGCTACACAAATTCTTCATGTGGTCAGTGTTTTTGTATTACTTTTTTTAATTCGTGATTTATTTTCGAAGAAAAGCTTACCAAAACTTCTTACGAATCGATATATTAATACTACATTTTATATAAGTACAGGGATTTTATTTTTACTACTCATCGCCATTAATTTTGGTCAATATAGCCCTGAAAATATAATTGGAATATTTGCACTTATATGGATCAATGACAGTTTTGCATATTTGATTGGAAAAAACTTTGGAAGACAAAAATTATTTGAAAGTGTTTCGCCAAAAAAAACAGTTGAAGGATTTTTAGCTGGGGTATTCTTTTCCGCCATTGGTAGCTATATTATTTTCAAACTCACTGATAATCTCCTTTTTTCAAAATGGTTGATTCTAAGTGTAATCGTAAGTGTGTTTGGAACTATTGGAGATTTGATTGAATCAAAATACAAACGTCAAGCAGAAGTTAAAGACAGCGGAACACTAATACCCGGACATGGCGGTTTGTTAGACCGCCTTGACAGCGCTATATTTGTAGCACCATTTATCTATTTATTTTTAAGAATTTTAAATTATGTTTCATAAAGAAGGTCAAAAAATTATTTTTATAAGCCTGATACTTGTAGGTGGGTTATTTTTATTAATTGATTTTATAGAAATACCCTGGTTAATCAAAACTCTACAGATTGGCTTACTGGTTTTCTTTATATTGATTCTTCAATTTTTCAGAAATCCGAAGCGGCATACACAGCACAACGATATACATGTTGTATCACCTGTTGATGGCAAAGTTGTGGTTATCGAAGAGGTCGAAGAGCCTGAATACTTCAAAGATAAAAGACTGCAAGTGAGCATTTTTATGTCCCCTATAAATGTTCACGTAACCCGTTACCCGGTAGGCGGAAAAGTAGTGTTTAGCAAATATCATCCAGGCAAATATCTAGTCGCTTGGCACCCAAAGTCTAGTGAAGAAAATGAGCGCACCACAGTTGTGGTAGAGAACCAAAAGATTGGTAAAGTTCTTTACCGACAAATTGCTGGAGCACTGGCTCGAAGAATTGTGAATTACGCTAAAAAAGACATGAATGTAGTCCAGGGAAGTGATGCTGGGTTCATTAAATTTGGTTCGAGAGTAGATTTATTTTTACCTTTGGACACCAAACTAAAAGTAAATTTAGATCAAAAAGTAAAAGGCGGTGAG
>Ga0233402_1000342_pt1 | contig 18066 bp, 11 predicted proteins | sample 54DmetaG_FD_182705 | JGI IMG/M metagenome (GOLD analysis project Ga0233402, IMG submission 182705) | Seawater microbial communities from Monterey Bay, California, United States - 54D | ecosystem: Environmental > Aquatic > Marine > Coastal | place: USA: California | collected 2016-11-11 | reverse complement strand
ATGTGACGTGGCCTACTAAACCATAATAGCATAAATAAGTGTAATAACAACGGGATTATTACACATGAGCCGCAACCTTGAATTAGCACAACTTGCCAAAAGTCTAACTGTAGACGCAACAGGCACCATTACGGATTTAAATATTGATACCACTGCAATTGAAGAATTGCCGGATATCAATCTTAGTATTGCACCCGAAGTACTTGAGATACAAGTAGATGCACCAGATTCTGGTCAAGCTACTATATGGAAGTGGACATGGGAACAAAGCACCCTGCCATATGCCAGACGTACCATTACCAATTCAAATGAACTAAATGTTCCTCTTTACAAAGAAGGTACATATGTGGTTAATAACTTTGCGGCATATGACATACACGGAAGTATGTCACAAACACACAGTTTGTATTTGAAGTGGGTGGACGGCGCAGGCACAGATAACTTGGTTAGTTGGGCAACCAGTGCAGGACCAATTAGTGATACACACCCAGATATAAATGGCGGTAATGCTACAGACGTACAACGCATTACAGTAAACGTACCTAGCGTAGTTACCCCTCCCAGTTTAACCAATCCTAGTGTAGCATACACCGTTGTAAACAGCGGTAGCGGTGGATACACATTTAGCGGAGCGGCCAAAGGCGATAACCCAAACTTAGGCCCATTTTATCGTGGTGGTACTTACACCATTAATATTACAGCAACAGGCCATCCGTTTTATTTTACAACAGATAACGGAACTAATTTTGCGGCTGGCACATATTTTGGAGAGTACACAAGTGGAGTTACTGGATCACGTAATGATACAGGCAGTATAACATTTACTGTTCCTGCTAACGCTCCTGATACCTTATACTATCAGTGCGGTAATCACAGCGTAATGCGTGGTGAAATTACCGTAAAAGATTTAGCAGTTGAAACAAACATTAACGGCAACTATGTCGTTTATTTCCAACACACCCAAGAAGGTCACAAGACTCCAGTAGAGCTTCGTCCAATTCCAAGTTTAGTTAACCAGATGTGTCTTGTTTATGATAGTACTAGTGGTAAATTTGTGCCACAGGATTTGGCAACTTATGTGGAAAACACCCCGTCATTCGAAAATAAAATACGTGAAGTGGCTGGTACAGCAGAACTAGTTGTGGAAGATGGATCAGCAGTTATTGCTAAAGTTAACGTTTACGATGATAGCACATACTTGCCACTCACAGGAAACAATCCGGGTGACCAGGCATTTGCTACCGATACTGATATCTTGTATATCTGGGACGGCACCGCCTGGCAACAAGCCGGAGCAGCCAACAGTGATGACTTAACAGAAGGCAGTACAAACTTATTCTTTACAAATGAACGAGTAGATGATCGGGTAGCTGCACTAGTAGTAGGCGGCAATAATATTACAGCCACTTACGATGATACAGCAGGTACACTAACACTTGATGGACAGCCAGGCTACACTGATGGTGATGTAGGTACATATTTAACAAATAACGATTACGATACGGCAACAAACATTGTAGCGTCAATAACAGACAGCGCACCTGCTACGTTAGATACATTAAATGAACTAGCAGCCGCTTTAGGTGATGACCCTAACTTTGCAACCACAACAGCAAATAATATTGCCGCTAAATTAGCAACAGCTGACTTCACAAGCACAGCTGATACCTGGATTGGTACAAAAGACACAGATAACTTAACCGAAGGCAGTGCAAATTTATATTACACTCAAGGTAGATTTGACAGTGCTTTTGCTACTAAGATTGCTAGTGATGTAACATTTGGTGGAGCAGTTAATGCCGCAACACTAAGTGGCGATGGTAGTGCAATTACGAACTTAACATTTCCAGCAACTACAAATAGATACAGTTATACAGCAACCGCTAACCAAACCAGTTTTACAGCGACATACACCACTGGTAATGTAGACGTATTCCTTAATGGTGTAAAACTTGTGCGTACAACAAACTACAATGATACAAGTGGCACTGCTATTGTATTAACTAGTGGAGTTAGTGCTGGAGAAACAATTGAAATTATTACTTACGAAAACTTTTCAGTAGGCGATGCAGTTAGTGCTAGCGGCGGTGGTACATTTTCAGGAATAGTTACACTTGATGGAAATGCAATTGTAAACACTGGAGCAGGAGGATCTGATCCTGTTAATACATTACAAATATCCCGACCCAGTACAAGCGATTATTCAGGCATATCTTTTAGAACAGCAGGAGTAACTGATTGGAGCATAGGTCATAACAGTAACGGTGGATTTACTATCTATGAAAATGGAGCTGACGCTACAACAAGATTTATTGTTAAAGATGGCGGCAACGTTGGTATTGGTACAACTAGTCCAGATAGTCCTCTTGTAATAAATTCATCATCTGGCGGCAACACTGTTAAAATGATTGGCAGAGCAGCGGATAATGTATCCAGTCTTATTTTTTCAAATGCTGGAAATACAACGTCTAATTATATTCAAGGCAATAGTTCTTTTATCAGAGCTAGAGCAGATGGCGGGTTCCACTTCCGCAAAGGTGGCACCCCCGTAACCACTGATACGGGGGCATTTACGGTAAACGGTTTAAATGTTGGTATCGGTACAGATAGTCCTAATCAATCTTTAGAAATTCAGGGCGATACTCCAGGGTTGAGAATACATGCAAATAATATTAGTTCAGCACCAAATCCTAAAATAGAATTGATGCGTGGTACTAGCAACTCATTTGGTGGCGATGCTTATACTGACTGGAGAGTGGAAGTACAAAATGACGCAAGGTTTAGAATTTCGAGCCACGATAACGTTTATGGAGAAAACGCTAGATTTATAATTAAACATGATAATGGCAATGTTGGTATTGGTACTGGAGCATCTCCAAGTACTAAACTTGAAGTTGCAGGTACAGTAACAGCTACCGCCTTTGCTGGCGATGGGTCTGCTCTTACTGATATTCAACCTGCAACTGTATCAACCTCTGCTCCGAGTAGCCCATCACAGGGAGATTTATGGTTTAATAGTTCTAGTAGTGGAGTTAGCGGTATATCAGCTAAAGCCATGGCTACATACAATGGTACGGCTTGGGAGCAATTAAGTAATGTTCCATTTGGTGCCACTGGTGGAACTATATCAACTGTTACTATTGGTGGCACATCTTACAAACTACATGTTTTCACTTCATCCGGAACATTTACCCCCAATAAGTCTGGCGAGGTGGCAGTTGTTGTTGTGGGTGGCGGGGGTGCTGGCGGAAGGTCTTATGGAGATAATGATACAGGTAAAGGTGGCGGCGGCGCTGGAGGTGTAGTTTTTAAAGCTGTACACGATGTAAATCCTACTCCATATACTATAACAGTAGGTAGCGGCGGTGCAGGTATAGCTTCAGAAAACGCCAATAATGTTTATGGACAAGGTGCCAACGGCGGAGATTCAGTGGCATTTGGTGTTACTGCAAAAGGTGGTGGTGGCGGAAACGGCAGTGATTGCTATGGCGCCGGAGATGCGCCTGGCGGATCGGGCGGTGGCGGCGGTGCTAGGAATAGTGGTTGCCCTAGTAGACATACTGGAAATGCATCTAACCAAGGGTCTTTTTCAGGTTGGACATCTTATGGTAATGTTGGTGGAGACTCTTACAGCGGTAATTACAGCGGTGGCGGCGGTGGTGGTGCTGGTGGTGTTGGTGGACATCAAACTGGCAGCCCCAATGCTGGTACCGGTGGTGCAGGTGGCGTAGGTGTAGATTTGTCAGCAACTTTTGGAACAACTGTTGGTGAAAATGGTTACTTTGCTGGCGGTGGTGGCGGTGGAACATATCGGCATGCAAATAGTCCATACCAGGCTCCTGGTGGAACAGGTGGCGGTGGTGATGGTGTGTTCGGACAAGAGTATACTAGCGGTAATGCTTATCAAACAAATAATGTTAACGGTATGGCCAATACTGGTGGTGGTGGAGGTGGTTCAACCGAGGACCAACAAGCTACAGCCGTCATCAATGGTGGATCAATGAGCGGATCAGGCGGATCAGGCGTAGTAATAGTGAGGTACTTAGCATGAGTCATTTTGCAAAAATTAATAGCAGTAATGTTGTTACAGAAGTAATTGTAGCTGAAAAAGATTTTATAAATTCAGGTGCTGTGGGAGATGAATTCCTATGGGTACAAACATCTTATAATGGAAACTTTAGGGGAAGATTTGCTAGGGTAGGAGATACTTGGGATAATTTAAATAATAGGTTTATTCCTAATAAACCCTTTCCTTCTTGGATATTAAATGAAACCACTTTAGAGTGGCAAGCTCCTGTAGAAAATACAGAATCTCCCAATGATAAAATTATGGAATGGGATGAAGACACACTAGCATGGGTTGAAGTAGGTTAGCATAAATAAGTGTAATAACAACAGGATGCATTACACATGAACATAGCAAGAAATTTAGCAGATTTATTTCAAACCAATGGCAAGGTTGGTATTGGTACGGATAGTGCAGACGGCCAACTTCATGTAAAAGGCACAACAAATAAAACTCTAAAACTCGATCCAACATTTTCAGCAGGTTCTATGACAACATTAGCTTTTGCTAGAAATGGAAATGATAAGTGGAGAGTGTTTCATCCAAGTGACGATAGCTATTTGAGTTTTTACAACGAGCAAGAAAGTGCTCATCAATTGACATTAAAGTCTGACGGAAACGTTGGTATCGGGACTACCACTCCAGCCGGAAAGCTAGAAGTAAATGCCGGTACAGGTAATACTTTCAGAGCTATTAGATACGAAGATCATTTAATGGAAATAGGCAACTATAATGCCAGCGATGGTTATAGAGCTACACTTTATGGATCTAACGAGCATAGATTTATGACTGCCACAGCAGGCGCAGGCAGTGGCTCAATTGACATGACGATAACAGATGGAAACGTTGGTATCGGGATATCTGCACCTGCGGCAAAACTTCATGTTGTAACTCCTTATAGTGAAGGAATAAGGTTCACTGACCAGGCAACAACACCGTATTCTAAAATAAAATCTGGAAGTGGGTATGCTGGTATAGGCACAGACACTGTGAACGAAATTATTAACTGGAGAACGGACACCGATAATGGTTATGTTGGTATTGGAGCAATTAATCCATCTTATAAGCTAGATATATATAATAATACCACAGATACTGGATCGCAACTAAGAGTTAAAAACGCACACACCGCAGTTGGTGCAGACGCCGTTGTTAATATCGATGGTTATGGCGCAAGTACTCTAAAACTATGGCGCAATGGTGTTGAAGAATGGAAATTAGAAAGAATAGTTAGCACCGATAATTTAGGATTATATGCTTATGGTGGTGCTGTTGGTGGAGGAGCTGGTGCTGGATTAATACAATTTTGGGACTATGACTCTGGCAACATTGGTATTGGAACATCCGATCCTGGGGCTAGACTAGAAATTTATGACAGTCATGGTGGTAATACTGCTGATCACAGTTCGTATGGACATCCAGTATCTGGCGGCAGTAATGGCGCATTATATATTAATAAACCCAATAGTAGAATTGATTGGCAAGATGGTTTGGTATTCTGCGGAGAAGGAACAACATGGAGTGCTAGATTTACAGGTAGAGCTGGACTTACTACTAACAGTGATACTGATGGCGAAATATTAGGTGTACATCCAGTAGAAGGAAGCGCCACAGCCTCCTGGACTGACACTGCTGGTGCTAATAGTGTTGCCTCTGCTTATTTCCGTGTTATGGGCAATGGTAAAACATTTGCTGATAAACTATATGCAGAAGATGCATTTATAGCTCCTAGTCATGCATCAGATAATGCGGCATCCAGTGCAGGTGGAAACGTAGCCGGTGCAATATACTATAATACAGGATCCGCTGTTCACAGATCATATAATGGAACAAATTGGTCTAATATCGGTGCTGCACCTATTACTGAATCTACATTTGATGCATTTGGAGATGGTTCAGCGATTTGTTTGCTTAAAGCCAATAATTCTAATTTAGATACCGGTGGTAATCACAATGCTAGCCTATCAAGTGGTGTAACATACAACACTACCAGTAAGTTTGGATCACACAGTTTTAATCCAATGGGTAATGGAACCTACGTTGATATTCCAAGTTTACCAATGGTTGAAACTGTAAGTTTCTGGTTTTACTGTGTTGGCAGCAATCGTGGTTATCTTGTAGATTTTAGACATGATGCTCCTAACAATGGTAGAAGCTATCTATACACTCACGACGGCGCTCCTAGTGGCACTGGTCAAAATATTAACATGGGAAATGACACAACCACTACAAATAGAACAGGCACAATATATATTAATGGTGCACAGTATACCAGTGGAGCATATAATTTTTATGATGGAACTTGGTACCATATTGTTATAGTAAGAAATGCCACAGACACTCACAGAACTTGGGATCAAGGATTGAGATTTGGCAACAGATCAGACGCCTCAACCGAAGGCAATGCTGGATATTTTGATCAAATACGTGTGTTTGACAGACAAATTAATGCCTCAGAAGCATTAGCACTGTACAACGAAGTAGGATAAAAAAATGATTGTTAGAAATGTAGACGGAATTGTAAAAATAATTGGTAATATTCATGATGAAAATGAATTTATCAGATTAAACTCCACTGGCGGATTTATACAAGTGGATAGTCTTCCATACTCTCGATATGGCAACTATAAAATGGACGGCGATGATATTGTTGTTGATACTGATAAAGAAGCAGAAGATGCCAATGTGCAATACAAAGATGACCGACAATATCCAGATGTTAAAGAACAATTAGATATGTTGTGGCATGCTATTGATACAGATACTTTAGACAAAACCAGTGAGTTTTACACTTCACTTAAATCAGTAAAAGACTCAAATCCAAAACCAGAGTAACGGATAAATAAGTGTAATAACAACAGGATGTATTACACATGGCAATTAACTTTCCAAACAGTCCAAGTGACGGCGATTTATACAGTGCAGTAGGCAGAACGTGGCAGTACAATTCAACTGCCAGTGCCTGGGAAAGTATCAGTGAAAGCAATGTAACACTCACTGGTCTAGGCTTACCAAATCACAATACTCTGGACATCAACAGTAGTGGACAAATTGGCGATCACTTAATACCTGACGCTAATATTACCCGTGACTTGGGAACTGCAAATAACCGCTGGAGAGATTTATATCTAAGTGGAAACAGTATCCAATTGGGTACTAGACAAATTACACAGGATAATGTTCCTGATGTAAATCTTAGTATTGCACCTGAAGTACTTGAAATACAAGTAGATGCACCTGATGCAGGGCAAGCTACAATGTGGAAGTGGACGTGGGAACAAAGTACACTCCCTTATGCCAGACGTACCATCACCAATTCAAACGAATTAAATGTTCCTCTTTACAAAGAAGGTACATATGTAGTCAACAACTTCGCAGCTTATGACATACACGGAAGTATGACGCAGACGCATTCACTATACCTTAAATGGATAGATGGTGCTGGCACAGATAACTTGGTTAGTTGGGCAACAAGTGCTGGACCAATAAGTGATAGTCATCCAGATATAAATGGCGGTAATGCAACTGATGTACAACGTATTACAGTAAACGTACCCAGTACTATTACATTACCAACTTTGACTAACCCGTCAGTCAGCTATAGTGTAGTTAACAACGGCAGTGGTGGTTACACCTTTAGTGGAAGTGCCAAAGGCGATAATCCAAACCTAGGTCCGTTTTACCGCGGCGGTACTTACACCGTAAACGTAAATGCCACTGGACACCCATTTTATTTTACAACAGATAACGGAACAAACTTTGCCTCAGGTACATACTTTGGTGAGTACACAAGCGGAGTTACTGGCTCAAGAACAGACAGTGGCACTATAACATTTACGGTACCAGCAAACGCACCAGATACGCTTTATTACCAATGTGGTAACCACGGCGTAATGAGAGGTGAAATTACAGTCAAGGACTTGGCTGTCGAAACAAATATTAACGGCAACTATGTTGTTTATTTCCAACACACGCAGGAAGGACATAGGACGGCTGTTGAACTGAGACCTATTCCAAGTCTTGTTAATCAGATGTGCTTGGTATACGACAGCACTAGTGGTAAATTTGTACCACAGGATTTGGCAACCTATGTAGAAAACACACCCAGCTTTGAGAACAAGATACGTGAAGTGGCAGGTACAGCAGAATTAGTAGTTGAGGACGGCAGTGCCGTAATCGCTAAAGTTAATGTTTATGACGACAGTACATATCTCCCACTTACTGGAAATAACCCAGGTGATCAGGCATTTGCTACTGACACTGATATCTTGTATATCTGGGACGGTAGTGCTTGGCAACAAGCCGGAGCTGCAAATAGTGATGACCTAACTGAAGGTTCAACAAACTTATTCTTTACAAATGAACGAGTAGACGATCGTGTTTCTGCACTAATAGTGGGCGGTAATAATATTACTTCTACATATGATGATACAGCAGGCACTCTTACTATTGATGGACAGCCCGGATACACCAACAGTGATGTCGGCACTTATTTAAGTACTAACGGATATGATACAGCAACAAACATAGTTGCATCAATAACAGACAGCGCACCTGGTACACTGGATACACTAAATGAGTTAGCAGCCGCATTGGGAGACGACCCCAACTTCGCAACAACAGTTAGCACAAACATTAGTACTAAACTAGCCACCGCAGATTTTACAAGCACAGCAAATACCTGGATTGGCACAAAAAACACAGATGATTTAACTGAAGGCAGTGCAAATTTATATTTTACAGATGCCAGAGCAGATGCACGTATAACAGCAAGTGATACGGATGCACTGAGCGAAGGTAGTACAAATTTATACTATACACAAGGTAGATTTGACAGTGCATTTGCAACTAAAATTTCCAGTGATGTTACTTTTGGTGCTGATGTAAGTGCTGATTTAGTAAATGCAACATTACTAATTCAAGATGATACAATTCCAAACGGTACAACTTATACAATCCCAAGCGGCAAGCAAGTGGTTGTTGACAGTTTAGACATTATTGGTGACTTAGATGTACTGGGCACACTTGCCACAGTGAGTGGTGGTAGTTTGACACAAACCACAATGAAAACACAAGCCATTACGCACACCAATGGTACAAATGCAATCAATATATCTAGTAATGGCAGAGTTGGTATCAACACAACTACAATGCAGTCTACTTTTAATATAGAAGGGTTTGACGGCAATATAGCTAGATTTTCTTATCCTGCTTCAGTATCAGAACTAAAAATATTATCCCCGACAGTAGACGTAATGAGGATAGACACAGGGGCAAGTGATGCATTAGCTTTTGCGCCTGCAGGAACAGAACATATGCGCATCGATACATCAGGCAATGTCGGTATTGGGACTAGCACTCCTGCGTATGCTTTAGATGTGACAGGTGATAAAAATACTTGGATTTCAAGATTATACAACACTGGAAGCGATTCATCTGCTCAAGGCTTATTAGTTCGTTCGGATGCTACCTCTGCTCATGATACCCCTGTTTTAGGTGTTTATGCTGACGGTGGTTACAAAATGATGGTTAAATCATCAGGCAAAGTTGGTATTGGTACAACTAGTCCTGAAAGGCCATTACATGTAAAGGGGGCTAATGCGTTTGTACGAATAGAGAGTACATCTGCTAGTCAAAACTCACAACTGGATATAAAAAGTACTACAGCAACTTGGTCTATAGGTCAAAATCAGGTTTTAGCAAATACTGGTACTTTAGAATTTTACAACGGATCATCTAGTCCGGTTGCTATTAAAACTAATGGCAACGTTGGTATTGGTACGAGTGATCCTACTGACAAATTGACGGTAACAGGTGGCCACATAAATCTACCTACGGTGAACTCTTATATCAAAGGTAATGGACATAACATACTTCAGGTTGATGCAACTAGGACTTATTTTTATGGCGGCACCAATGGCATGCAGTTTAGGACATCGGATAACAGTGCCGAATTAGTTAACATATTAGATAATGGTCTGCTTGGACTTTATAGAGCCACGTCGGATCCAACTCCTACAGCTGCTGGACAAATGTATTTTAACACTACATCAGGTGTAGTTAAGGTGTATGACGGCTCAGCATGGGACCAAATACAAGCACTAACGCCATTTAGTACAATAAACTCTCGTTATCAACCCCACACTCAATTTGGTACTCTAGGTGCTGGCTCTACAAAAATATCCACGTACGGTGCAACTGCTTGGTCAGAGTTTAACAGCTCCAACAGCACTCAATTTGGCGGACATGATGGACATAATGGTAGTCCAACTGACTATCCTGCGTATATTGCTGTATATTTAGGCGGACGCCATGCTGTAAATAGATTAAACCTTGTACTACACAGCAATAGCTTTGGAAACTTTGAACTACAGGGTTCAAATAATTCAGGTACTGGGGGATCGTATAGTACAGGTTCCTGGACTTCACTACCATTTGTTACATCTAATGTTAGTACAAACGCCCAACACGCTGGGGGACAATATAGCGGTTATGGTGATGGGACGGTACTTACGTATCAGTACAATAATGATATAGCGTACTCATCATATAGATTGTGGATTAAAGATAGTTCTCAAGCTGGTGAATCATTAGGTACTAGGTATACTGGCTGGGCAACATATTACTGGGAGTTATACAGAGACTAATGATTACTTACACATGGAAAAATATAGAAATACAATGCCATCATACAATGTATGGTCAGTCTAATGTTGCGTTTGCAGGTTGTGGAACGTTAGTAGCAACAGATGAAAACGGTGTAACATCTGAGAAGGAACTTTCTGTAGGGTTTAGTACACCGCCAAACTCAGGTTACACAGCGTCTTCTGACATTACTAAAGAAATAGCTGTTTCTTGGATAGAGAGCGCATTGGGTGATTTGCTAACGGCAGAAAAAACAGCTTTAGAAAATAACCTAACAGTTTTTAAGATTATAAGATGGGATTAACATGGGAACAATAAACATATACAGCGGTAATGGCGCTAACAAAGCTGGGTTAACATATAATGGCTCTAGTGACATCACTGTAGACACAGAACATTTAGCAAATACATCCAGTAGTATACAATCACAACTGGATGCCAAATTACCATCGGCTGGTGGTACGTTGACTGGTGCTTTAGCAATCAATTCAGGAACAGCAAATACTGGGCTTACTATAACAAGTACTGATGCCGCTTCTTGGTTAACAATGACTGACCCCACTGCAAGTCTTTTCTTTGGAAATACAGGAGGGGAATTTGCATTATGGACTGGTGGCGCTGAGGCTCTACGAGTAGACGGAGACGGCAACGTTGGTATTGGTACATCGAGTCCAGCTTCTAAATTACATATTAAGACAAGCACTAATTTCAACTATGAGTTTGAGGAAGTGTCTAGTAAATTAAGACTCTCAGCTTTAAATGATGCGAGGACAGCTAATGTTCCGCTTCAGTTCGCAGCATCAGAGTTTAACCTTATTTCTGGCAATGTTGGTATTGGAACTACTAGTCCATATAGAAAATTAACCTTATCCTCAGCGTTTGGGGGTTCAGCAGAAGATTTATTAGATTTACAAAGTAGCACTGCTGGTGGCGGAACTGCACCTATGATACGTTTTGGAACATGGGCACTTAATTCAAATACATTAGGTAGAATGGGGTTTGTTGATAATCCTGACTATGGTGGAGATTTTGTTGTAGAAACAAATAGTAGTAGTACTGCCACAGATGCAACCACAGAAAAGTTTAGAGTTAATAAAGACGGTAATGTGAGTATGGTAGGGACACTATCGTTTGCGAGTTCGGGATTAGTATCTCTTGGTAGTAGCTCAAAACAAACTATTGCATTGCCTAATGATGGCGGTATTACCATTGGTAGTGGTTATACATTTGCTAACATTTATGGTACTGGTGGTAATTTACACTTACGTGCCAATTCATATATTGCTAATACAGGAACACCATCAGAAATTATACTTTCAACTGCCAATTCTGGTGGCGGATCAAGTCCTGATGTAACAGTTAAAGAAGGGTATTTAAGCAGTAAAAAAGGTACAATACAAACAGTACTTAATCAAACAACACTATATACATCAATAAATCCTGTTAATACTTGGGCTGAAGCTCATTCTAATTTTAGAGTTAGTATTACTCCAAGATATTCAAGTGGAACAAAGATTTTAGGTACATTTAGTATTCCAATAAATCCACAAGGTGCTAGTAATATTTTAATGGCTATGAATCCCTGGTACAGTACAGATGGAGGAACTACTAAAACCCTATTGAATCAAGGTGGACCAGCTGGTAGCCGGGTATCAGGATCTCATGCATGGTTTAGATCCAGTAACGGATATGATTTAAATGATATGCAAAACCATATCATACATTTTGGTCACATACCAGGTGCTACTACAACACTAACTTTTGGATTTTATTTTCGTAGTGAAGGGTCAAACACCACATATTTTTGTCATTCAGGCGGCAACAATGGAACTTGGGGTTGGACAGCGCCAGTTTATATGGAACTAAGAGAGGTAGAGGTAGCATAATGAGTATTAGTAGAGCATTAGATGCGTTAGGCATTATAAATTTTAAACTTGAAGGTAACCCTGAAACTGAAGAAGAATTTAACGAAAGTTTTATTAAAATTACTGGCAGTGATTCGGACGGTGTTGCAATTGAAAGTACAGACCCTGCAGAATTTGGTGTTACATGGGCAGAAATACAAACTGCTATAGACAACTTAGTTGATGAAGAATTAATAAATTTACGTGCAGAGCGCAACAGATTGATTGCACTTACAGACTGGACACAATTTCCTGATGTACCAGAAGAAACTAGAACACTATGGCAGCCATACAGACAAGCATTAAGAGATATAACAAACACATACACATCACTTAGTGATGTAGTATGGCCAGAGAAGCCAGAATAAAAGGAAACAAGCATGTTAATAAAACAAAATCAATTAGTAATAAACGGAACAACGCTAGAGCAAAGTGATTTACAAGCTATCGCCAATGTAGCCAGTGATGTACAAGCACAGATTGACACTAAAGCACCAATTAATAATGCTCAATTTACTGGCAACGTTGGTATTGGCGAGACAAGTCCCGATCGTCCATTACATATAACTTCTGCAGACAATGCTCCATTAAAAATAGATAGCAGTGACGGCGGCCAAGCATGTATAGCGTATGCACTAAATGGTGCAGATATATGGTATGCAGGTGTTGATTTAAATGCTGATGGCGGCGAAGACTTTTTCATTTATGATGCCTCCAGTGGAGGTGGCAATAGATTAATTATTAATAGTAGTGGCAACGTTGGTATTGGTTATACCTCTCCAAACGAAAAACTTCATGTAAATGGTCATATTGAGGCTTCTGCTGGATATAAACTTGCAGGTCATCCAGTAATAGGTTATACTAGCTTTGATGGTGGATACTCTACTCGATTAGGATCAACAGGAACAAGTACACTTAACGCTACTCAAATATTTGCCGGCGGCTCAGTTCAAGCTACTTTTAAAGGTGGCAACGTTGGTATTGGTACGAGTTCTCCTGATGCTAAATTGCATCTTTTTTCTAACGGAAATGTTCAGGTAAGACTAACTGCTGAAGGTAGTAATGATCCTAGTATATTTTTAACTGGAGAAAGCAGTGGTGGGTATACTAATGAAGGGTTTAAGATAAGATATGATAACGATGTAGGAAATACATATTTTGATAATATACTAGATCACGCATCTAACAGCAAGATGATTTTCCGTACTAGGGCTAGTGGTACACCTACAGAAAATGTTGTAATGCAAGCGGATGGTGGTACACATTTTGGTGGTCCACTAAGACTATATAACAGTACAACAGATCCAAGTAATCCAGAGATCGGTGACACATACTATAATACTAGTGACAATCAGGTATATACCTGGACCGGAAGTGCATGGGATCCACTTAGTAATAAATTTAGTGCAAGTGGTGGCACAGAAAATACATATAACAACTATAAAAGCCACACATTTACATCAAGTGGAACATTTACTGCTGACAATGTTGGTACAATTGAATATATGATTGTTGCTGGCGGTGGCGGTGGCGGCAGTCTTGGTGGAGGAGGAGGCGCCGGTGGATGCATCATTGGCTCGACTACCGTTAATCCAGGAAACTATACAATTACTGTTGGCGGTGGTGGCAGTAATGGCGGTCCTGGTTCGACAGGATCAACTGGTGGTAACTCTTCTGCAATTGGTATCACTGCCCTAGGCGGTGGTGGCGGTGGAAGTCACCAAGGCGGTGGTACAAGTACACCAGCTACTAGCGGCGGTTCAGGCGGTGGCGGGTCCGATAACAGTGGTAGTTATGGTAGAGGTACAGGAACTTCTGGGCAAGGAAATAACGGCGGCCAAGGAACAAATGTTTTTAGTGATAGTCTTCGCGGCGGTGGTGGCGGTGGTGGCAAAGGCCAAGCTGGTAAAGACTTTAATGTATTAGTAAATGGAAATTACGGTAATGGTGGAGACGGAATACAAAACGACTATATAAATGGAACTAGTTATTGGTTTGCTGGTGGTGGCGGGAAATCTGCTTACGGCGATACTAATAATCATGCTGGCGATGGTGGCCAAGGTGGTGGCGGTGGTGGTTCATCAACTAATGGTACCGGTGGTAATGGTGGATCAGGCGGCGTTGGTTATAACAATGGTGGTAATGGTACTACTCAAATTAGTACCAGCCCCGGCGGTAGCGGTGGTGCAAGTACCGGAGGAGGTGCTGGCGCCAATGCTTGGAGTGCAAGTGGCGGTGCTGCAGGTGGCGGTGGTATCGTAGTAATTAGGTATTCAACATAAGGATTAAACATGGGACATTTTGCAAAAGTAAAAGATGGAAAAGTAATAGACTTAATAGTCGCAGAACCGGAATTTTTTGAAACATTTGTTGACTCTACTCCAGGTGAGTGGATTCAAACAAGTTATAATACACATAGTGGCGAGCATCCTGAAGATCGACCGTTGCGTTATAATTTTGCAAGAATTGGTGGATGGTATAATACAAACGCAGATGCATTTTATGACATACAGCCATATCCAAGTTGGACACTAAACGAAACTACATTTCAATGGGATCCTCCTGTGCCTATGCCAGAAGGACAAGATGCTTACACTTGGAATGAAGAACAGCAAAATTGGGAAATTTCAGAAGTTTAACTTGACATTTTTATAGTTTGTGTTAGTATAAAGTATGGAAATTTTACCAGTATTCGCTAGCTTTCTAATTCAAGAAAAACTTGGTGTTGACACCCAACTTTTAAAAGATTGGGCATTTTGTCAACCTGCATTAGCTGAATCTAAAATTGAATTAAATTTTAAGGAAAAAGAACTTCAACCTCTGTATAAAAGTGTAAACAATGTATTAAATGAATTACATACATTTTTAGGATTTAAATCAACTACAAAACAAGAGCTTTATGAAGGTTGGGTAAATTTAGAAACAACCGACCGTACAAGTGTTCCACATACACACCCCAGAGCCCATTACATTTGTATATATTATCCACATATTGTTGGTAATGTTGGATATTTAGAATTAACAAATCCAAACAACGCATTAGAATACGTGTTACCACAAACAAACCTAGAAAATATTGTAGAAAATCATAATATTTTTAATAGTGCATTATGGCGAATTGAACCACAAGAAGATTTACTTATTGTAATTCCTGCTTGGTTACAACACTATGTCAGACCTAATCTGCCTGGTGCTGAGCGTATGAGTATTGCTCTTAATAGTAAAATTGTAACTAGCATATAGCATAAATAAGTGTAATAACAACAGGATGTATTACACATGTCAAGTAAAGGTTACGAATTAGTTCAACTTGCCAAAAGTTTGGTAATAAATGACTCAGGCACAATCACCGATTTAGATATCGACACAACAAATATTGACAGCTTAGTTAATATTAATTTAGCAATTGCTCCAGAAGTACTTGAGATACAAGTAGATGCACCTGACGCAGGTCAGGCTACAATGTGGAAATGGACATGGGAACAAAGTACCCTGCCATATGCACGTAGAACAATCACCAATTCAAATGAACTAAATGTACCCTTGTACAAAGAAGGTACATATGTAGTCAATAACTTTGCAGCTTATGATATTCATGGCACTATGACACAAACACACAGTTTGTATTTGAAGTGGGTGGACGGAGCAGGCACAGATAACTTAATTAGTTGGGCAACAAGTGCTGGACCAATCAGCGATACACACCCAGATATAAATGGCGGCAATGCCACAGATGTACAACGAATTACAGTAAACGTACCTAGCACTATTACCCCACCAACACTAACAAATCCAAGTGTTGCATACACTGTGGCCAATAACGGCAGTGGTGGATACACATTTAGTGGAAGTGCCAAAGGCGATAATCCAAACTTAGGTCCGTTCTACCGTGGCGGCACATATACTGTAAACATAAATGCCACTGGGCATCCGTTTTATTTTACAACAGATAACGGAACTAATTTTGCAGCTGGCACATATTTTGGTGAATATACTAGTGGTGTAACTGGAAGCCGTACAGATAGCGGTACTATTACATTTACAGTACCAGCAAATGCACCTGACACATTATACTATCAGTGCGGTAACCACTCAGTGATGAGAGGTGAGATTACTGTAAAGGATTTGGCAGTTGAAACAAACATCAACGGCAATTATGTAGTATACTTTCAGCACACACAAGAAGGCCACAAGACGGCTGTTGAACTAAGACCTATCCCTAGTTTAGTTAACCAGATGTGTATCGTTTATGATGCAGGCAGTGGTAAATTTGTACCACAGGACTTGGCTACATATGTGGAAAATACTCCTAGTTTTGAGAACAAGATACGTGAAGTAGCTGGCACAGCAGAACTAGTTGTGGAAGATGGCAGTGCGGTAATTGCAAAAGTTAATGTATATGACGACAGCACCTACTTACCACTCACAGGAAATAATCCAGGTGATCAGGCATTTGCTACTGATACAGACATCCTATACATTTGGGATGGAACTGCATGGCAACAAGCTGGTGCAGCCAACAGCGATGACTTAACAGAAGGCAGTACAAATTTATTCTTTACAAATGAACGAGTAGACGATCGTGTTTCTGCACTAATAGTAGGCGGAAATAATATCACTGCTACATATAACGATGCCGCAGGTACACTAACACTGGACGGACAGCCTGGATATACTGACAGCGATGTAGGTACCTACTTAACAAATAACGATTACGACACAGCAACAAATATTGTAGCGTCTATAACTGATAGCGCACCAGCTACATTGGACACATTAAATGAGTTAGCAGCAGCACTGGGAGACGACCCTAATTTTGCAACCACAACAGCAAATAATATTGCAACTAAGTTAGCAACAGCTGACTTTACTAGTACAGCAAATACCTGGATTGGTACAAAGGACACAGATGCATTAAGTGAAGGCAGTACAAATTTATATTTTACAGATGCCCGAGCAGATGCACGTATAACAGCCAGTGATACAGATGCATTAAGTGAAGGTAGTACAAACTTATATTATACACAAGGTAGATTTGACGGTGCTTTTGCTACTAAGATTGCTAGTGATGTAACATTTGGTGGAGCAGTTAATGCAAGTACATTTAGTGGCGATGGCAGTGCAATTACAAACTTGACATTTCCAGCAACTACAAGTAGATATAGTTATACGGCAACTGCTAACCAAACCAGTTTTACAGCGACATACACAACTGGTAGCGTGGACGTATTCCTAAATGGCATTAAACTTGTACGTACAACAGACTACACTGATACAAGTGGCACTGCCATTGTATTAACAAGTGGAGTTGGTGTTGGGGAAATAGTTGAAATTATTGCTTATGAAAACTTTTCAGTAGGCGATGCAGTTAGTGCAAGCAGTGGTGGTACGTTTAGTGGCAACCTTCAAGTAAACGCACAATTAAATGTTTCCAGCAACTTGGTTTTAGAT
>Ga0233402_1000341_pt1 | contig 18080 bp, 16 predicted proteins | sample 54DmetaG_FD_182705 | JGI IMG/M metagenome (GOLD analysis project Ga0233402, IMG submission 182705) | Seawater microbial communities from Monterey Bay, California, United States - 54D | ecosystem: Environmental > Aquatic > Marine > Coastal | place: USA: California | collected 2016-11-11 | reverse complement strand
GATATAAGAATTAGAATTAAGATGTAAATATGATAGCTTTTCATAGATAAAGTATTTGCACGATTATTGTATTTTTAAAGTTATGAAATATTTCATATTATTTTTTTCTTTTCTTTCGTTAACATCTTGTGGCCTTTTATCAGAGAATAGCAAGCCTGTTAATTACAATTCTGAATCTTTTAAAGATTTTGAAATTTCTGATGCACCAGATTACTCCAATATTGATTCCTGGGCAGTTCATCCAAATGGTGATCAACAAGTTTTTAATGATTTTAACCAGACTAACGAAAACCTTCCAGTTAATGTTTTTTTTATATATCCTACTCTTTTAACTGATAAGAACAATACAAGATGGAATGCAGATATTTATGATCATAAAACAAGGGATTATGTGCTTGGATCTTCTGTAAAATATCAAGCTTCTGCTTGGCTTTCAACAGGAAACCTATATATACCTTATTACAGACAAGCACATTTAAGAGTTTTTAGAGAATCTTTCTGGAAGAATGGAGGTAAAGAAGCATATGAAATGGCATATAATGACATAAAACAAGCATTTGTCACCTTTTTGGAAAAATTCAATAATGGAAGACCTATAATTATCGCTGGTCACAGTCAAGGAGCAGGACACGCCAAAAGACTTCTTCAAGACTTTTTTGATAACAAACCTTTACAAGAAAAATTAGTTGCTGCTTATTTAATAGGGACAAAGATTACTAATGAGGATTTTTCAACAATTCCTTTGATGAATAATAGCTCTGAAACAGGAGGTTTTGTTACTTGGAATACATACAGACTAATGTCCGAAAGAAAAACTAAAAAAGCTTCTTTTACTATAAGTCAAGATTGGATTCAGGATGCTTTATGTTCAAATCCTATTACTTGGAATAATCAAAATTCTTCTAATTATAACGATCACAAGGGGTTTTTATATTTAAATAAGAAAGTTTTTCCTAAATCTGTCAAAATAGAAAGTATTGATAATAAAATACTTGTGAAATTACCCAAGATGGGTATTATCAAAACTTTACTTTTATCATCTGTCAAAGACTATCATAAAGCAGATGTAAATTTGTTCTGGGAAGATATTCGTTTAAATAGCATAGAAAGATCCAAAAATTATCTTCGAAAGTCTAATTTGTAAATTATATTTGTAAGGTGAAAATTGTATTAAATATCTTAATTTTTTTTTCAACTTTTTTTATTTATTCTCAAAGCTACATAAAGGGAACTACATTTTTTGTTGACAATTTAGGAGAAAAGAAACCTTTGGCGGGAGTTAACATTTTGTGGGAAAATACTTCAGAGGGAACCCTTTCAGATATTAATGGAGATTTTAAAATCTTAAGTTCAAACTTTTCTAATAATCTTGTTTTTAAATTTTTAGGTTACAAAGATCAAATAATTCAATATAAAAATCAATCCAATCTTATTATTGTAATGATTGAAGATGAAAATATTTTAGATGAAGTTGTAGTTGATAAAAAGAGAAAGACAATTCAAAAATCATACTTTAAAACTCAAAACATTACCAATGTTTCTAGTGAAGAGTTATTAAAAGCAGCATGTTGTAATATTTCGGAGAGCTTCGAAACCAATCCCTCAATTGATGTTAATTATTCTAATGCAATAACAGGAACTAAGCAAGTTAAAATGCTTGGATTAGAAAGTCCATATCTTCTTATAACTGAGGAAAATATCCCAATGATAAGAGGTGCCTCACAAGTTTACGGATTATCATTTATACCTGGCACATGGGTTGAAAGTATGCAAATAACAAAAGGAACTGGTAGTGTTACTAACGGATTTGAAAGCATATCAGGTCAAATTAACGTCGAATTAAAAAAACCTTATACAGATTCTCCATTTTATGTGAATATTTATTCAAACAATATGGGAAGAAATGAAATCAATTTACACAATAATAAAACTTTAAACGACAAGTTAAGTACTGGAGTGTATTTACATGCCAATAAAAACAACCATATTATTGATAATAATAACGATGGTTTTTTAGATCATCCTTTATCAAATGCAACCAATTTTTTTAATAGATGGCAATATATTAATCCATCAAAAGGAACTGTTGGTTTTTTTGGTTATCGTTTTATGAATGATAAAAAAGAGGTTGGCGAAAATACCAAAAATGTTGTATTCATTCGTGATCCTTGGAGGGGGGAGATTCAAACAAAAAGATTCGATACTAATTTTAAATTTGGTTATGTAAATCCAAATATTCCATATCAATCTATTGGATTTCAAATGGCTTTTTCAAATCATGATCAAAATTCTTTTTTTGGAGAAAGAAAGTATGAAATAGATCATAAAAGTTTTTACTCAAGTATGATTTATAATTCAATTATTGGAAGTACTCTAAATAAAATAAAGTTAGGTTTTAATCTTTCATATGATGATTATAATGAAGTTTATGATCCCACTATTATAGCTACAAACCAGTGGAAAAGTGTCGAAAGTGATAGGATAGATAAATCCTTTGGTGGTTTTTTTGAATACAGCTATGATAGCTTGGATAAAATAAGTTTAGTTGCAGGTGTCAGATATGATTTTCATAATAATTTAGGAAACTTTTTTACTCCTAGATTACATCTAAGATATCAGCCGTTTGAAAAAACTGTTTTTAGACTTTCAGGAGGAACGGGAAGAAAGCCATCCAATATAATTTCTGAAAATCAAAATGTATTTGCAACAGGAAGAGAACTGGTAATTCCGAAATCTTCTGGAAAATTTTATGGATTGGATCCCGAGAAAGCTATAAATTATGGATTAAGTTTTAGACAAGGGTTTTATATTAATAACAGAGAAGGGGATATAACTTTTGATTATTATGTTACAGATTTTGAAAACCAAGTCATTGTTGATTGGGAAACCCAAGGGAAATTATCATTTTACAATTTAAATGGTAAAAGTTATGCAAAAAGTTTTCAAGTAGATTTTGAATATGAAATTAGTGATAACATACTTTTAAAATCTACATTTAAAAACTTTGATGTAAAAAAACAATATAAGTCTGGCTTTTTGCAAAATCCTTTAACACCTAAAAATAGATTTTTTACTAATATTGAAGCATCTACAATTGAAAAAGAAAACGGTTCAAAATGGAAATTTGACTTAACCTACAACTGGGTTGGAAAACAAAGGTTACCTAAACATGAACTGAGTATTATAAAAAGCGAATATTCACCAAATTACAGTTTGGTGAATAGTCAAATCACAAGAGTTTTTTCTAATAAATTTGAAATGTATTTAGGTGGAGAAAATATAGGAAGTTATAAACAGGAAAAGCCTGTTTTAGGGGGATATCCTTTTGGAACAGATTTTGATACTTCATTAGTATATGCTCCAATCCACGGATCATTAATATATTTGGGATTAAGATTTAATAATTAATTTTATAGCATGAAATATTTAATATTATTGTCACTTTTAATTTCTAGCATGACATATTCTCAAGAAAATAATTCCAAAGCTCAAAGTGCTAGTTTTAAAGTGAAAGGCGTTTGTGAAATGTGTAAAACAAGAATTGAAAACGGTACTATTAGGCTAAAAGGAGTAAAGTATTCTAATTGGGAAATAGTTTCCAATAAAATTTCAATTATATACAACTCAAAAAAAATAAAACTAGATGATATACACAAGGAAATCTCACTTCTTGGACACAGTACTGAAAAATACGATGCTCCTGAGAAAATTTATAATGCTCTTCCAGACTGTTGTAAGTATAAAACTCTAGAAATACATTAAAATAATAATATGAAAACAACATTTAAAACAATATTTAAAATAACATTAGCAGCACTATTTGGTGCTTTTATTGGCTATTCAATTGCTGATTATGTTATTACTAGTGAAGAAGTTGAAATCGTTAATGAGGATAAAGCAGAAACTTTTGTTGAACTAATGGGTACTGAATCCTCTTTTGCTGTAAAAGGAAACTGTAAAATGTGTAAAAAGACTATCGAAACCTCTGCTATGTCTCTTGATGGAGTTCTTAAAGCTAACTGGGATGTTAAAACTAAGCAAATAGATCTTGTTTATGATGACCAATTGGTAGAATTAATGACTATTCACAACACAATTGCTGCATCAGGCTATTCAACAGAATTGGTTGATTTAAATCAAGAAGCCTACGATAATCTTCCCTTATGTTGTCAATACGATCCTGAAAAATAATTTTTATAAGTCAAAATTTATTCCCTGGGCTAAAGCTAATTCGTTAGAATAGTTTATAGTGTTTGTTTGCCTTCTCATATAAACTTTCCAAGCATCTGATCCGCTTTCTCTTCCCCCACCAGTATCTTTTTCCCCACCAAAAGCTCCTCCAATTTCTGCACCAGAAGTTCCAATATTTACATTAGCTATTCCACAGTCACTTCCTGATGCTGATAAAAATATTTCAGATTCTTTGAGATTTTTAGTCATAATTGAGGACGAAAGACCTTGTTTCACATCATTCATAATTTCAATTGCATTTTGAACCTCACCACTATATTCAATTATATATAAAATTGGTGCGAAAGTTTCCTTTTGGACAATTGATGCTTCATTATTGATTTGGGCAATAGCAGGTTTTACATAACATCCACTTGCATAATCATTACCAGTGATAACTCCTCCCTCAACGATTAATTCTCCACCTTGTTCAGTAATTTGATTTAGTGCAGAAATATATTGGTTTACTGCATCAAGATCAATTAATGGACCTACATGGTTACTCTCATTTAAAGGGTTACCAATATTTAATTGTTTGTAAGCTTTAGCGAGTTCTGTTTTTATTTCAGAAATAATCGATTCATGAACAATAATTCTTCTAGTTGATGTACATCTCTGACCACATGTTCCAACCGCTCCAAAAACAATATTTATTACGGCTTGTTTTATATCTACACTTGGTGTTACTATAATAGCATTATTACCTCCAAGCTCAAGCAAGGATTTCCCAAGTCTAGCACCTACCTTTTGTGCAACATCTTTACCCATTCTAGTAGATCCTGTAGCTGAAAGTAAATTTATTCTTTTATCTTCAGACATCCATTTTCCTACAGAACTATCTCCGTTGATTAGGCATGAAACTCCATTGTCAATTTTATTTTCCTTTAAAACATCTGTAATTAGTTTTTGACAAACGATACTACAAAGTGGAGTTTTTTCAGATGGTTTCCAAATACAAACGTTTCCACAAACCCAAGCCAAGGCTACATTCCAGCTCCAAACAGCTACTGGAAAATTAAATGCTGAAATAATTCCAACTATCCCTAGAGGATGGTATTGTTCATACATTCTATGATTTGGTCTCTCAGAATGCATAGTTAATCCATAAAGTTGTCTTGAAAGTCCAACTGCAAAGTCACAGATATCAATCATTTCTTGAACTTCACCTAGACCTTCTTGTAAAGATTTTCCCATTTCAAATGAAACTAATTCACCAAGTTCTGCTTTATTGTCTCTAATTTTGTTGCCTAATTGTCTTACAAGTTCACCTCTTTTAGGAGCAGGTAATTTTCTAAACGATAAAAATGCATTATGTGCATCATTAATTAATTTTTCATAATCTTTTTTTGTTCCAGTACTTACGTTACCTAGTTTTGATCCGTCAACAGGGCTGAATGAGTCAATTTTTGACCCCGAACCAAACCATTCTGAACCGTTAGAACAACCTTGTTGATTATTTTTTATACCTAATTTACTTAGGGTTCTTGATATGTTGTTTTTGCTCATGATTAATTATTGAATCTAACAAACTTAATCAAATTTGAATTGTTTGTTTTTTAAATTAACTTGGAATCAGTTTAATGCATAATAATGAAAAGAAAATTCAATATTGATTCTGATATTTCTAAAGCTGAAACACTTCCCTCATCTTTTTATAAGGACTTGAAAATATTTGAGGAATTAAAGACTAAGATTTTTTTAAAATCATGGCAATGGGTTGGTGATTCAGATTTAGTTAAAGAAAAAAATTCAGTTTACCCTCAACTTTTATTAGAAGATTATTTGACAGAACCTATTGTATTAACTAGAGATGAGAGTGACACTATTCATTGTTTAACTAATGTTTGCACTCATAGAGGAAATATTTTGGTTTTTGAACCTGGAAAATCTAAAAAATTGGTTTGCATGTACCATGGGAGAAGATTTAATAATAAAGGAGACTTTGAATTTATGCCTGAATTTGATAAAACAAAAGATTTTCCAAGACCATGCGATAATTTGCATAAATTTCCCTTAATTAAATGGGGAAAATTGCTTTTCGCAGGTCTAAATCCATCTTTTGATTTTCAAACAGTCATTGATAAGATGAGTGAAAGAATTGGTTTTTTACCAATTAATGAATTTAAACCCGATAGTACCCTTTCAAAAGATTTTACTGTAAATGCACATTGGGCTTTGTATTGTGATAATTATTTAGAAGGATTTCATATTCCATTTGTTCATAAAGATTTAAATGAGGTTTTAGATTATAATGATTATAAAACAGAGGTTTATCAGCATTGTAATTTACAAATAGGATATAGTGAAGATGATAGTGATGTTTTTGAACTACCTAAAGATCATCCTGATTATGGAAAAAATGTGGCAGCTTATTATTACTGGGTTTTCCCCAATATGATGTTTAATTTTTATCCTTGGGGTTTATCTTTAAACCTAGTTAAACCAATTTCAGATTCTATAACTAAAGTTTCTTTTAGATCCTACGTTTATGATGAAACTAAATTAAATAGGGGTGCAGGAAACCAACTTCAAAAAGTTGAAGAAGAAGACGAATTTGTAGTTGAAAACGTTCACAATGGTTTGAGATCCTCTTTTTATAAGGCTGGAAGGTTTTCTCCAACTAGAGAAGAAGGTGTTCATCATTTTCACAAACTTATTTCCAAGTTTATGAATCAGTGATTAGAAAAACCAAATCCCTTAAATAATTCTTTAAATCAAAATAATAAATATGGAATATTTTAAAGGATTCAGTTATTTAGCCAATACCATAACATTACCATAGTGAAACCCAAGATAAGCCACATGATAAAGTTGCTTTTTTTCTTTTTTCATAATTATTTAGAAAAAGTAAATATGTCTTCAATAGTTGTTTTAAATAGATTTGCCATTTTAAAGGCAGTTGGCAAACTAGGATCAAATTTTTCTTTTTCAATTGCATTAATTGCTTGTCTTGAAATTCCAATTAACTGTGCTAATTCTTCTTGAGTTAATTTTTGATTTTTTCTTAGTTCTTTGACTCTGTTTTTCATCTGTATTTTCTTGCATTAATAATATTAGAAGCTATATAAGAAAAAGATATAAATATCATTAAATATTCAAACTCGGGTTCCTTGTCAATAACTCCAAAATCAAAAGAAACTTCATATGTGAGACCAACAACCACAGCTAATCCTAATGTGATAGCCATTGCTTCAAATTGGATTTTCTTTTGCAACTCGTCATAAGTCTTAAACAAATTTTTATTAGCTACTATCATACCAATTCCAATAGCTAAATTTATTAATAATCCTATTTTAGTAAATATTAAATCATTCCATAATGTGTTTTCTGCACCTGTTAAAAAGGCTAAACTTACAACCCATGCTAATGTCCATCCTAGCATAACCTTGGTTTGTTTTTTTTGTTCTTTCATAATTATATTTTGTAATGTTTACTTTACAAATATATAAAAATATTTCAATTATGTAATGTTTACTTTACTTTTTTAAGAAAAAAGACCAAATTGATTAAAGTGATAGGAGGTATGAAAGCGAACTAATTTTTTTAAAGTTATAGTAGGTATTGTACCATACATTTGGTGGAATACATTTTCAGTATTTATTTCTTCAATTTTTTTATAAATCTTAATTAATCTCTTTTTTTCATTATCAAGATCAATGTTTTTAGGAAAAGTTTTAAAAATTGGAAGTGTTGCTGAATTTCTTTTGAATTTATTAATGTTAAAATCTATATAATTCAAATATTTTAAGAACAAGTATCTAAAAAAAAGCCTGGAGGATATCCTTGTCAAAAAACTCATTTTTTTTCTTCCCAAAGAAACTTCAACAAAGGTATTACAGTGAAATAGCATTTGACTAGAACTCATAACTCCCCATTTTGGAGAGCTATTTTTATCAAGTGTTTCCAAATATTTTTCAATATTATTTGAATCTAAATGCATCTTATAAATATAAAAAAACCTTCAAATTCTTGAAGGTTTAGTTTCTATTGTATGGTATTTAAAAAATTATCTTTAATTAAGATATTTACAATTTATTAATTATTCTCCGCTTAACATTTTTTTAAATGCCACTAAATCAAATTCATTTCCATAAAATAATGTACTCATTTTCATGATGTCGGCAGCAATAAGAACTGCGGTTTTTATTTCATTTTCTGTAGCACCTAATCTTTTTAACTCTGAAATATGATAAGGGATACAATATTGACATTTAGTCGCTGCTGAAGTTCCAAGTGCTACTAAATGAGCTTCTTTTTCTGGAATTGCTCCTTCTTTGTATAAACCCATTTGAGCTTTAAAATAAGCATCTGCACTTTTTAGAATCGATTCTGGATATACAGAGTTAAAAGGACTAGCAGCTAAAAGTTCTTGTCTCTCTACATTTGTCAATACACCGTCTTGAGAAAAACTTGTTGCACATGTTCCTACAAGAAGTATAAAAAATAATAGTTTTTTCATTTTTTAAAATTTTAATGTTACACTTAAATTTAGTAAAAAATTCTGTATCGTATGTTTGTTTATTATTATTAATAAATATTTATATAAACAAAAAAACCCTACCAATTAAGGTAAGGTTTTAAGTGATCGCGAGAGGATTCGAACCTCTGACCGTCTGCTTAGAAGGCAGATGCTCTATCCAGCTGAGCTACGCGACCTTTTTTGACGAATGCAAATGTAAAAAAATATGTTTAAATTTATGAACATAGATAGTTTTTATTTATTTTAAAAAAATGAATTTACTCTCAGTCTTATTGTTTGTACAAAAATTCAATGTAAATCATGATAACATGAATACTTATGCTTCAATACTGTTATGGGTAGTTCCTGGTTTTATGGTTTTAATGACTGTTGAAGCTCTTTATGGTCATTTCACTAACAAACAAACGTATTCTTTTATGGATACATTATCTAGTCTAAGCTCAGGAATTACAAATGTTTTAAAGGATTCTTTAGGTTTAGTTTTAGTTATTCTATCGTATCCATATATTCTAGATACCATTGCTGTTTTTGATTTAGAATCAAGTGTTATGTTATATGTTGTAGCTTTTATTTGTATTGATTTTGCAAGTTACTGGAATCATAGACTTAATCATAAAGTAAATATATTTTGGAATAGACACGTTATTCATCACAGTAGTGAAGAATTTAATTTAGCTTGTGCTTTAAGGCAAAGTATATCTGCTTGGATTGGTTTTGGAGCATTTTTTTTAATTCCTGCCGCTTTTTTTGGAGTTCCTGCTCAGCTAATAACTTTGCTTGCTCCAATTCATTTATTTGCTCAGTTTTGGTACCATACTCAACATATTGGAAAACTAGGGTTTTTAGAATACATAATAGTTACGCCATCTCAGCATCGAGTACATCATGCAATTAATCCAATCTACATTGATAAAAATCTTTCAGCCATATTTTGTATTTGGGATAGAGCTTTTGGGACTTTTCAAGAGGAATTAGATGAAGAACCACCTGTTTATGGTGTTCTAAAGCCTGTTAACACTTGGAACCCTTTATTAATTAATTTCCAACATGCTTTTAATGTGATTCAAGATGCTTACAATACATCAAGCTTTAAAGACAAACTAAGAATATGGTTTATGCCTACTGGGTGGAGACCAAATGATGTTGTTGAAAAATTTCCAAGAAATATTATAACAGATCATAACAATAGAGAAAAATATAGTCCTAACTATTCAAATTTCATGAAGTTTACAGCTATTTTTCATTTTATATCTATCAATTTTTTACTCTATTTCTTTTTAAGTAATATTTCAATTATTGAAACTGATTTACGTTTGATATTTGGATTAATAATATTTATTTCAGTTTTTGGATTTACATCACTTTTAGATTTACAGTCTTGGGCTCCATTTTTTGAAGTATTAAGATCTGTTTCAACAATTCTTATTTTATATTCAATAAATGACTATTCCTTATTTGTTAATTATCCAACTGAATTTTCATTGATAATAGCTTACTTTGTTTTAAGTAGTTTGATTTCATTTATTATCATTTTTAATAAAAATCACTATTTAATTAAATTTAGTAATGCGACTTCTTAAAATTTTAATCTTATTATTTATAAACTCAAATTTATTTGCTCAGCAAAATTGGACTAACTTAATTAATGATGATAATCTAAATAATTGGGAAATCAAGCAAGGCTCAGCTGAATTTGAATTAAAAAATGGAATAATTTCTGCCACCTCAATTTTAAATACACCAAGTACGTATTTAGGAACAAAAAAGGAGTACTCTGATTTTATTCTTGAGTTTGAAGTTTTTGTGGATGAAGGATTAAATTCCGGAGTTCAGTTTAGAAGCGCAGTAAATAATAATGTTCCTGAACATAGTAGAGTTTATGGATATCAATTTGAATTGGATACAAATTTAAAAAGAGGCTGGTCCGGCGGTATTTATGATCAATCTAGAAAGAACTTTTTTTTATACCCAATTACTAGAAATGAAAAAGGAAGAAAAGCCTTTAAAAATGGTCAGTGGAATAAGGCTAGAATAGAAGCAATCGGTAATTCTATTAAAACCTGGATTAATGGCGTTCAATGTGCTAATTTACTAGACCCTATGTCTGCAAACGGTTTTATAGCTCTTCAAATTCATAATATTACTGATCAGTCACAAGTTGGTAAAAAAGTTATGTGGAAAAATATAAGAATTTTAACAAAAAATATTTCTAAACATATTTCTGATTCCTCTGATTATGCAACTGAAATTAACAATTTAGATAATATTTTAAGTGAAAATCAAATTAAAAATAATTGGAGATTTTTGTGGGATGGTAAAACATCAACTGGATGGAGGGGTGCTAATATTAAAACTTTTCCTCAAAGGGGATGGGCTATAGAAAACAATATTTTAAAAGTTTTAGCATCTGATGGTTCTGAGTCTTCAAATGGAGGAGATATTATAACAATAAAGAAATTCTCAAACTTTGAATTAGAACTTGATTTTAAGATTTCCAAAGGGGCAAATAGTGGAATTAAATATTTTGTTGATCCTGATTTAAATAAAGGAAATGGTTCCTCAATTGGATTAGAATATCAGATTTTAGATGATAGAAATCACCCCGATGCAAATAAAAAATTTAAAGTTTTAGAGGAATCTAATGGAGAATGGAATTTTCATAAAGAAGGATTTAAAAAAAATAGAACAGTTGGTTCTTTATATGATTTAATTGAGGCTGAAAATTTAAATGAAGAAAGATCTAAACGCCCAGTTTATCCTGAGACCTGGCACAGAGCAAGAATAATAGTAAATAATGGCCATGTTGAACATTGGTTAGACAATATCAAATTACTTGAATATGATAGATTTTCACAAGTTTTTAAGGCATTAGTAGAGTATAGTAAATATTCCAAATGGAAAAATTTTGGTCAATCAAAAACTGGTCATATTCTTTTGCAAGATCATGGGGATGAAGTTTCCTTTAAAAATATCAAAATAAGAGAATTTTAAAATTTAATTATGAAAAACAGAAGAACTTTTATTAAAAAATCAACAATGGGTATTGTTGGAGCATCAATACTATCCCCATTTCATAAGTCTTCGGCAAAAAGTTATTCAAGGATAATTGGATCGAACGATAGAATTACTTTAGCATTTCAAGGACTTGGAAGAAGATTTCCAGGTTTATTGAATTCTTCCTTGGAAATGAAAAATATTGAAATAAAATATTTTTGTGATGTAATGGATAAACAAATCGATAAGGCTAATAAAAGATATTTTAATCTTACAAAACAGAAAACCAATACAGAAAAAAATATTCATAAAATTATTGATGACAAAGATGTTGATGCTTTAATAATAGCTACTCCAGATCACTGGCATGCTTACGCCGCATGTAAGGGAATGGAAGCAGGTAAGCATATTTACTTAGAGAAACCATGTAGTCATAATTTAATGGAGAGCGAATTACTTGTTAATTTTCAGAAATACTACAAAAGATCTGTTCAAATGGGTAATCAACAAAGATCTTCATATGAAACTTTACAGTGTATTAAATTGCTTAGAAATGGAATTATTGGAGATTTAGTTAAAGCAGAAGCTTTCTATAATAATAATCGACCAAGAGTTCCAAATCAAGTAATATCTGAAGTCCCAAAGGGTTTGGATTGGGCACTGTTTCAGGGTCCTTCCAAAAGAAAACCATATACTTACGATACCTGGGATTATAACTGGAGATGGTATGGATGGGATTTTGGTACTGGAGAAGCTGGTAATAATGCTACTCATGAGCTTGATATAGCTAGATGGGCTCTAAATGTTCATTATCCAGAGAAAGTTGATGTTTATTCAGCCAAAAACCATTTTTTAGATGATGGATGGACTATGTACGATACAATGGAAGCAAAATTTGAATTTCCAAATAATTTAAAAATAGATTGGAATTGTCATAGTAGAAATTCTTATTATAAAAAAATGATGGGTGGTAGAGGTACTGTAGTTTATGGTACAAATGGTTCTGCTTTTATTAATAGAAATGGCTATTCAGTTTATGACTTAAATGGTAAAGAAATTAAAAATAGTGTATCAACTGACAAGGAATCAAGTACTGAATTAGGAGGCGGGGGTAATATGACTACAAAGCACTTTAGAAATTTTTTCAAATCAATAAGAGAGTCAGCTGAATTAAATTCTCCAATAGATGATGCAGTAATCAGTCAGAGCATGGTTCATTATGCTAATTTAGCCCACAGATCTGGAAGGTCTTTTAAAATAGATTCTAAAAATGGAAATGTTTTAGATAAAAAAATCAAAAAGAAATTTTGGTCTAGAGAATATGAAAAGGGTTGGGATATTGACTTTAATTAGTATTTTTTAGGGACACTAAATAGAAACTTTTCAAATCTTTTCATTACTATTAAATGTAATTTAGCTTGAGTATATTTATAAATATACCAGGGCAGACTGGGTACATACTCATGAATCCCAGCAATCATATACTCATTATTTAGTACAGATCTAAACTCTAACCATCCAAGTGAAGTTCTTTTAACTAACCAACCTCCAGTAATATAGAATAACTTTCGATTATCATCACTTCGTGATTTGATGACTTTTAGTTCAAGAAGAAGTAAGCTGAAAAAACTAAATTTTATAAATTTTCCATCATAGTTAGCCTTTATTAAATCAGCAAATCTTTTAGTTAACCAAATAGGATAAATTCTTGCAATAAAATCCGTAGTTCTATTACTAGGGTTTGCAATTCTTTGGACACTTCTAACTGTATTTTCTTTGATTTTTCTTGGAAAAAATTCTGGGTTTGTTGGGACCTTGTCTTTAGGATATAATGCTTTTTCTACACTATCTTCAACTGAAATATAATTAACAGGAAGATTAACCATATTTTCTGGATTTAATGTCATCTTGTGTTTTAAGCTTTCCACCAAGGGTGAAACTAAAAATTTACTAGTTCCAGTTATCAAACTAACCCACAACTTAGATAAACCAATTGTAATGAAAGACAATGAAAAAATTAGTCTTTTCTTATTCATTTTTTTAGCTGTTATCTTTAATAAATCCATGTAGGTGATTATTTGATTTCCTCCGATTTCCAATGGTTTATTAAATGTTGATTTATTGTCGATACACCATCTTATTATTTCAAGTGCATTTAAAATATCAATTGGCTGATTAAGAGATTTTGTCCATTCTGGACAGGCCATCAAAGGAAGGTTTTTTACTAACTGTTGAACAATTCTAAATGATGAACCACTTGGACCAATAATTATTCCAGCTCGAATAGACGTTAAAGGAGTATTTCTTGATCCTAAAATTTTTTCAACTTCATATCTAGACTTTAGATGTTTAGAAATACTTTGATCGTCTTTAGGAAGAATACCTCCAACATAAATTATTTGTTTTAATTTACAATCTTGAGCAGCTCTAGAGAAATTATCTGCAAGTAGAATGTCGGTATCTTCAAAATCACCTTGATTTAACCTTGTTGATGGCATCATTGAGTGAACTAAATATATTCCTATATCTGCTCCATTTAAAGCGTCTGTGGTACTTGAAATTGAATAAAGATCAACTTGTTTCCACTGTACTTGATCATTATTTGAATGTTTTATTTTGCTCCTGCTTAATGCTATAATGTTAAATTCCTCTTTATATTTTTCAATAAACCATTTTCCGATAAACCCAGTTGCACCTGCAATGACTATTGTTTTTTTCAAAGAACTAGATTTAAGTTATTACATAAAATTATCAGGTTAATTATTAAGTATAATAATGCGGGTGTTGATTTAATTATCCCATCTTTAACTATTAATCTAAGAATAAAACCTAAAAGCATTAAAACGGCTAATCCAAAAGAAGATAAAAGAGTCATTATTGGAAAATAATATCCTAAAATAAGACCAAAACCTCCAGTTAACTGAGCATAACCAACTGTCAACCTAAATTTTGAAATTCCCCATCTTTTAAATTCAGATTTCATTATATTAGATGTAAAGGAAAGGATTCCGTAAATAATGAATGAAATAGCTGAAAAAAATTCTAGTATTTCAGGAATCATTTTGTGCATAACAAATCTGTTTTAATAACTTAATTAATAATTTTAATATATGAAGAATCTTTATAATATTTTCATTTTAATTGTTTTACTTTTTAGCTCTCAAACTTCAAATTCTCAAGATGATATTTTAAAAAAAATAAATGAAATAGCTACTCTTGAACAAAAAGTAATGATGCCAATGCGAGATGGAATAAGATTGGCAACTGATATATACAGGCCCAAAACTGATGAGAAAGTTCCAATTATTTTCTCAAGAACCCCATATAACTTTAACTCATGGGGAGATGGCGAAGAAAAAAATCGTACTCATCAAAGAGCCTATGAGGCTTTAAAAAGAGGATATGCTTATGTTGTACAAAATGAGAGGGGAAGATATTTTAGTGAAGGTGAATGGGATATTTTGGGTATGCCACTGACAGATGGATATGATGCATTTTCTTGGATGAGTGAACAGACTTGGTCAAATGGTAAAATAGGTACACTAGGATGCTCTTCCACAGCTGAATGGCAAATGGCTGTTGCAGCTTTAGATCATCCTTCTCATGCTGCAATGGTTCCGCAGGGATTTGGAGCAGGAGTTGGAAGGGTCGGAGATTTTTTTGAACAAGGAAATTGGTATAGGGGAGGTGTAGAGCAATTGTTATTCGGAACTTGGTTGTATGGTGTGGAGCATGATGAGTTTAAGCCAAGAATTCCTGCAGGTGCGTCTCAAGAAGACTTAATCAGAATTTCAAGATTTTATGATTTAGCACCCGAAAATCCACCTGTTGATTGGGCTGAAAAAATTAAACACCTTCCTTTACAAGACCTCTTAAAAAATGTCGGTGGAAAGAAAGAAATATTTGATAAAATGATAAGAAGAAAACCAAATGATAAAGCATGGTATGAGGGTGGCTTATATCACGACAATATGGATTTTGGCGTGCCTAGTTTTTGGTTTGTTTCTTGGTATGACGTTGCAACTACTCCAAATATTGCTTTATTTAATCACGTTAGAGAAAACTCAGTAAATCAATATGTAAATGACAATCAGTATTTGATAATAGCTCCAACGTTGCATTGCGGTTTTACAAGAGCAACTGAAAATACAATAGTTGGAGAAAGAAGTGTAGGTGATGCTAGATTAAATTACGACGAGCAGGTTTACGATTGGTTTGATTTAATGTTAAAAGAAAAAAAGAACGATTTTAAAGAAAAAACACCAAGAGTTCAGTATTATACAATGGGTTCTAATAAATGGCAAAACTCAGAAGTTTGGCCCCCAGAAAATGTAGAGATGATTCCATTCTATTTAAGTAGTGATGGAAATGCTAATACGTTGTATGGAGATGGTAAACTAACTACCCTGAAAAGAAAAATTAATGATAAGCCCGATAGTTTTATTTATAATCCGTTAGACCCCGTTACATCAAACGGCGGTGGAGTTTGTTGTATGGGTAATGCTGTACAGGGAGGTGCATTTGATCAACAAGAAATTGAAACAAGAGATGACGTACTCGTATACACCTCAGATCCTTTAAAAGCTGGGTTTGAAGTAACAGGCTTTATTAATTCCTCAATTTATATTTCTTCTGATGTTAAAGATACTGATATAACAATCAAACTCATTGATGTCTACCCAGATGGAACAGCTTATAATATTGATGAAACTATTCAAAGAGTAAGATTTAGAGAAGGCTACGATAAGGAAGTTTTTATGGAAGAGGGAAATGTTTATAAAGTCAATTTATCTCAAATGTCAACAAGTAATTATTTCAAGAAAAACCATAGGATTAGAATAGAAGTATCTAGCAGCAATTTTCCAAGATTTGCCAGAAATCTAAATACTGGTGGAAATAATTATGATGAATCTAAAAGTATTATTGCGAACAACGTTATTCATCATTCAAGAAAATATCCCTCAAGTATAACATTACCAATTGTTAAACAATAAACCAGACGATTATTTATGGAAATGAATTACGATGCCATTGTTATTGGAACTGGAATGAGTGGGGGATGGGCTGCTAAAGAGTTGTGTGAAAAAGGACTAAAAACTCTTGTCTTGGAAAGAGGAAGGATGATTAAACACATTGAGGATTATAAAACAGCAAATAAAGAAGATTGGGAATTTCCTGCAGGTGATGTTATAACACAAGAAATAGAAAAAAGACAACCCAAACAAAGTAGAACAGGTTATGTAAATACGGAATCAACTAAAGATTTTTTTGTTGATGATATTGAACATCCTTACAACGAAAATAAAAGGTTTGACTGGATTAGAGGATATCATGTTGGTGGAAGATCCTTACTTTGGGCTAGACAAAGTTACAGGTTAACCCCTTTTGATTTTTTAGCTAACAAAAATGATGGTTATGGTGTGGATTGGCCCATAAGATATAATGATTTAGCACCTTGGTATGATTATGTAGAAAATTATATTGGAGTTAGTGGAGAAAATTTGAATTTAAATCAATTTCCAGATCAAAAACTTCTTAAACCAATGGAATTAAATTGTGTTGAAAAAGTTTTGCAAAAGTCGATTTCAGAAAAATATTTAAACAGACACATGACAATTGGAAGAGTTGCACACATAACAGAGGGTACAAAACCTGGTTTAGGAAGAGTAAATTGTCAATACAGAAATAGATGTAGAAGAGGGTGTCCTTATGGTGCTTATTTTAGCAGTAATTCTTCGACACTTCCAGGGGCTGAAGCAACTGGAAACATGACTTTGAGACCTAATTCAATTGTTTATGAAATAATTTATGATGAGTCAAAGAAAAAAGCAACAGGTGTAAAAATAATTGACTCCAAGACTAATTTAACTTATGAATTTAAATCAAAAATTATTTTCATGTGTGCCTCCACAGTACCAACTACCTCCATTTTAATGCAATCAAAATCTAGCAGGTTTCCAAATGGTTTAGGAAATGATTCGGGTGAGCTAGGACATAATATAATGGACCATCATTTTCAAATTGGAGCAGATGCTAGTTATGATGGTTTCGAGGATAAATATTATACTGGAAGAAGACCAAATGGCATTTATATTCCTAGATTCCAAAACATAGGAGGAAATACGAAAAGTAAAGATTTTTTGAGAGGATATGGTTATCAAGGAGGTGCAAGTAGAACAGATTGGAAAGAGTATGTTAAAGAAGCATCCTATGGTGAAAAATTAAAGCAAGCAGTTATAAAACCAGGTAAATGGGTTATGGGTTTAAACGGATTTGGTGAAGTTTTACCTTATCATGAAAATAAAATTTTTCTTAATTATGAAAAAACAGATAAATGGGGCCTCCCAACTGTAACTTTTGATGCTCAATTGAGAGA
>Ga0233402_1000332_pt1 | contig 18258 bp, 16 predicted proteins | sample 54DmetaG_FD_182705 | JGI IMG/M metagenome (GOLD analysis project Ga0233402, IMG submission 182705) | Seawater microbial communities from Monterey Bay, California, United States - 54D | ecosystem: Environmental > Aquatic > Marine > Coastal | place: USA: California | collected 2016-11-11 | reverse complement strand
ATTCAAGCCATGTCTTGTCCTCTTCTGATTGCTCGCGATCTTCTAAGGTCCTGAGGAAAACGATTTTTGCTTTTTCGACTTCGCCCAGCGCTAGATCGTTATAAACGTCAAAGCCATCAAGTTGTGCTTGTGCCTTTTGTGCGCCTTGGGTTTTTGGATAGGTTTGCACAAGCATAGTCAAGGCGTCTTTATAGGCTTCTAGTCCATCCAGCCTCCCTAGGGCAGTAGCCCGAAGTAATGCCCATGCTGCTTGGAGTTCTTTGTCTGTAAGTTGCGGAATATAACGTTCACTTTCTTCAATAACAGCGTTAAATTCTTGGGCGTTAAATTTTTCTTTAGCAGCCATTATGGCGGCTTGATTGGACGCCAATGTTTGTGCCAAGGCCTCGGGATTCTGTATTATTTTGGCATAATCACTTTCCGGATACTCTGTTAGTATTCGGGAACGCCATTTGCGTTGTTCGGGGGGGTTGTCCCGATACAACTCATATATATGATATAGCGTTGGTGGAATATAACGCACATCGGGATTGCCATCCATGAGGGAATGGAATCGGGCAATAGCAAAATCTTTAATTAGGAACTGTTCTTTATAGGCCAAGCCCGCTTGAAAGTAGGCTTCGTTTTGAAGAAGGCGCAAGCTGTCGCGCGCTTCTGGAGGAGGAATTTGAGACAAATACGTTTTTGGATCTAAGGCAGGGTCTAAGCCTTCATCAGTAGCTTCAATTTCTGATGTTTCTTCTTCAACAGCAATGCTTTTTTTAGGGCTATACTTCCAGTTGTCTGCCAATGTAATGTTTGCCCAGTTCTGATTAAAGCGGAGTTTTCCATTTGCTACTTGACGGCTATTGTAAAAGTAAAAGTCGCCAAGCATCGCAATGCTTCCATCAGTTCCCTCTTTGGATGCAGCTTCGGCTTTTTCTTTGTCTGAAATTATCTTTTTGATATAGGCATCCACAACGGCTTTTTGGCTTTCTTCTGGCATATCAATCAACAATAGCAGGCTGTCAGTCTCTGTAATTGTTTTTTCATAATTGATAATGTCATCAAGTTTTTTACGTTGTCGGGTCACTTTCCTGTAACGCCGGGTCTCTTTGGCAAGGTTTTGAAGGGTGCTGTCCAAATAAGCACCTGCTTTAACAAAAGCCACCTGGTCTAGGCGATTGAGTGCCAATTGCTCATAAATCAACGACTTGAGATAGGCATCATTGGTTTTGGTTTGTAGTGATGCATTTAATTCTGATTCTGCATTGATCGTATCCGCACCTTTGAGTAGGTAGGTTCCATAAAAATAGTGAATTTTGTCTCTAAACCTTCGGTCTTCATCGCTACGTAACAATCGTTTGTAAGCTTTTAGTGTTTCTTCATCCTTGGGCGTATTGTTTTTGAGTTGTGCCAGTCGGGCGTGAATCCACAGCTCACGGGGCAGACGACGGTTCAAATCCAAAACGTACTGGTAGGCAACTATGGCAGAATCGGCATAATTCAAATCTTCATAAAGCTGCCCCAATAAATAGGCATATCGCCCTCTTTTGTAGGCTGATTTTTCTGTGGCAAAAGCGTTTCTTAATGGTTCGGTAGCTAAGCTGTCTTTTTCCGCTTTCAACAGGGCATCTGCTAAGGCTGCTTGATTTACAGCATATTGTTCGCTAGTGAGTGACCCTGAGTAGGCAATATTGATGAGTTCTCGCGCTGCTCTATCGTGCTGCTCCAAAGCTAAATAACTCTTTGATCGCCAGAGTTCCGCTTCAACTGCCAAATCATCTCCCGACATATTTTTTACTAAATAAGTTAACGCCTCAATAGCTTGAAGATATTTACCGTTGTAATACCGTGCCTTACCCAACAGTAAATAGGCTTTTGCAATTTGATTGTTGCGCTGTTCTCCTTTAATAAGCATGGAGTGTTTTTGCACAGTAAGCACTGCTTTGTCTTGTGCGCGGTCAAAAAATTCGTTCGTAGTGACCTCTTCAGACGCATAAGCCTCTGGCAAGATATAAGGATCAACAGGGAGACGCAGCCAATAGTTATCGTTATGATTTAGCGTGATGTCCAAAAGTCCGTAGCGCAGCGCTTCCTCTCCGTTAAACAAGGGGTTAAACTTAGAAGTGGTTTTGTGGTAGAAGCGGTTCATCGCAGCATCTTTTTTGGTAGAACACCCTATGGCGACCAAAATAATTGCACAAAAAAGAACGACTTTTTTCATGTTGTAAACCTATGATAAAAACTCAAAACATCAGGTTTTAGTATATATAAACTATAACTGCTCTTGAAAAAAGGCCTCGAGCTCGTTAAGAGTTTTGGAAGAAGTTACAACGTCACGTACTATTTTTCCTTTATTAAGCACCACAATTCGATCACAAACATCAGTGATGTGTTGCAGGTCATGACTGGAGATTAGAAATGTTTTTCCCGTTGCGCTGGCCTCTTCTTTCAACAGTTTTTTGAGACGAATTTGCGTGGTGGGATCTAGGTTGGCAAATGGCTCATCTAGAATAACCAAAGGGGTATTGGACAAGAGGGTAGCAACGATACCTACCTTTTTTTGATTTCCTTTAGAAAGATCACGGATATACTTTTTTTGCCCCAGCACTTCGCCATGAAAGAAGTCCTTGTAAGGCTCCAATGCTGTTTTAATATCATCTTTTTTCATGTTGCGTAAGCCGCCCACAAAATTAAAATACTCCTCAGGGGTGAGGTAGCCGATAAGGAATTGTTCATCTACAAAAGCAGCGGTATGGTTTTTCCAGCTCTCATCTTTTGAAACCACTATTTCCTTATTTTTTACTTGGCCAGTGGTAGCTTCAATCAAGTCCAGAATAAGACTAAATAGGGTTGTTTTTCCTGCGCCATTGTTTCCCACGAGTCCAAATGTCTGACCGCTAGGAATGTTTAGAAGATCTATGTCGAGCACTGTTTGCTCACCGTATTTTTTCGAAAGGAGGTTAATATCAATCATGTGTTTTTTTGTTTGTAAGCGGCAAGTGTTTGGTACTTTTCGTTTTGATAGACTTTTTCAATCCAATCAAAAACAAGGTTTCTTAATGCAAACCCTAAGATGCCAACCACTCCGATGAGTATAAAGCCCATAAGCTTGCTGTGCACCAAAACCCCCACATAAAAAATGAACATAGGCAAAAATATTTTTGGCACGCCCAGCAATATTGTTTTTACGTTAAAAGATTTTTTGTCTCCAAAAGCACGTTGCATGGAGTTGAGGTCAATAGGTGTTCTTGTGTAAGCTCCTGAAAGCAGTACCATATGTGCATTTACGCCAATGTTATAGATGCCTCCAGCGATGATAGCGAAGTAGCTTTCCCAACTAAAAAAGATATAGAAGCTTGCCAAAGGAATGCTCACTAAAGTACCCACAACGACCAACCACCACTTTGATTTTAGGTATTCTTTATAAGGGACGTTTTGTGTCATCATTAATGCATAGTAACTACTATCCCAACTTGGAACAAATTGACCGAAGCTAAATAAAAAACCACCCGTGACAAATATCCCAACAAACACCTTGATCACAGGGGAATCGTATATATCCATCATAAAAATAAGTCCATAGAACAAGAAAGCAACGCCCATCCAAACGGCCATACGCGCACGTTTGTTGCGGACAATGAGTCGAATATCATTCTTTAGAAAAAAGGAGGTACGGCCAAAGCCATCCAACCATTTGAGTTCGGTGACACGCTGCACTTCTTTTTTAGGGCGCATTTGGTCGCTGTCCATGTACAATTTCTTCAAAAAGTGTTCAAAACTTTGGCGGTATGATACCAACATAAGCGCCAAGGGGACCAGCACCCAAAGGGGTTGGTAATAGGGCGCCATAAATACGGGTTCTGAGTAAGCAGTGATATCAAAAAGTTCGTAATACTGTAATCCGAACAAGGCAATTAAAATAGCGGCAGCGATAAGCAACAACCTGTCTTGGCTATTGAGCAATACGTTTAAAAAATTGGTTGCCAATATAATACAGCCAATACTCAACCCCCAGCTTATAACCCCCCACAGGCTGTAGTCTTCTTTAAGGAGAATAAAGCCAAAAGGAATAAAGAAGAAGAGGTTGATAATATTAAAAAAGCTGATAATACTTTTGGCAAGGCCAAAATGTACAATCCTCTTTTTAGATAAGGGCAATGTCAATAATGGCTGCACATGCACCATGGGCATTTTTTGAATAAAATAGCGGATAACGATCCACAGGACAAAGGCATAAATCAAAAACCCACTCACTGTGGGCAGTGGGTCTAAACCAAATTCTTCTTGAATTCCATAAAATGCGATAAAGGCAAGCCCAGAAAAAACAAAAGCAAAATAGGCCCAAACAATACCAATCAAGATTTTTTGAGCAAGTTTTGAGGCCACGCCAGCAGCCCTAAAAAAGGACTTCCACTGGAGGTAAATAAATTTTTTATACATATAGGGATGCTTCAGAGCAAATATAGAGCTTAATAAACCACAAATAAAAAGACCTATAAAATTAATCTGAAACTAAGGTGATGCCTGCTGTAATGATATACGAGCTAAACGTAGTATTTCGACTGTACTGATAAAACTTTAAATCGATGCTTTTAAAACCAAAGGATGCCAAATGCAATTTTGTAAAAATATCGGTGTAATTAAGCCCAAACCCCAGCTGTGTTGCGCTGTAGGATGACAAATCATAGTCTGAGGTGTAATACTTGTCTGTAGATAAGGCCTGCTCATAAGGCCTAAAATAGGTTGCAGCTGTTTGGGTATAGTATCTAAAAGATGGGTATAATGTTAAGGCAGTAGCAATTTTAATAGGTATTTCCAATTGTGCTGTATGGGATCTTACCCCCCAGTCATCTGAATAGTGCCTGTAATAAGATCGCAAAACAATATTTTCGTTTAAATAATAATGGAGCCGCATGCCAAAAGGGGTTTTAAAACGTGTACTGGGCAAACGCTCTATGTCGTCTGCCAGTTGGAATACGTCCTTATTGTTTTTTGAGGTGTAGTTGGGAATGCTAGCAGCATTTCCGATGTAATAATTGGGCATATCACCAAAATATACGCGTTGCAATGGGTTACCAAGCCACCCTTTTTGTTGCAACAAATCAACAAAGACAGAAAGCTGGGCATTTTTACTTAGTATCTGAGAAAAGCTAAAAGTAGCTGCAGAAGAGTTTCGCTTGGTGTTTTGAATCAGTTGAAAGTCGTTAAATGGACGCCAAGCAATGCTTGTATTACCAAGGTGGTCTAAAAGCGTTACGCCGTTGAAAAAACCTTGTGTTAGATTTCCATTTACCTCTTCAAATGATTTGAGCTCAGTAGGATATATGGGATTCCATTTGTCCAAATAAAGGTGTACACTGGCTCCGATTGAGGTATTTTTTTGGTTAAACTGCTTCAATATTCCACCCCCAAACCCTACAGACGTATAATCATATTCTGTCGCAAAAGATGCCGATGCATTCCATGAAAAGTCCCTGTCGTCTGAACTGTGTGTATAATCAATGCTCACGCTAAACCAAGTGTCTTTTTTAGACGCACCAGTAGAAGCATTCCAAGGCGTGCCTACAGCATTCCCATTTCCACTATTATAATCATCGTCATCCTCATCATCATCGTCATCATCGTCGTCATCATCATCGTCGTCATCACCTTCTCCAGCTGAAGCCCCTGTTATATCAAAGGGATTTCCATTACTTGAAGAAGCAGAGGTATAGGCAGAAATACTGGTATTTACGCTTAGCACATCGTCATCATTAAGAGGGATGCTAATAATTATCGCAGCTGTTGCATCCGTAAGTTGTTCAGTCCCTATACCGCCTGTTACAGCGGCATTATCACCCTTTTGAGCGTAGTAACTGCTTAAGAAATCCACTTCTGTTGTTTCTAAAACACGTTTTTTATAGACTTGATTTTCATCTGTTTGCGCCGATGCAACTGCACAGCTGATACATAAAAATATTTTTAGGGCTTTTTTCATTTTAATTACAGCCGCAGCCGCCTCCAGTTTTTCCTCCGTTTGCGCCTACAGTTGCCTCTCTATACGCATGAGCTGTTATGAGATTCCCATCACATTTTTTAAGGCTTAAAACCATGTCAGGATCGTTGAGGTTTATTTTTTCATATTCTTTGACAACAACACAACCCCCAAAGAGTAGTGTGGTTATCACAAGAAGTGTAGCTTTTTTAGTCATATCTTATTTAGTTCAATATTTTTGGAAGTGCTTATTATTCCTTTATGATCAATTAAAATGCAGTCTATATTTGGAAGTTGATTTATACGGTCTATTCCTGCTTCTTTTCCCATAACAAATACGGCTGTAGCAAGCGCATCGGCGATTTCTGCTTTTGGGGCAAATACGGTTACGCTAATAAGCTCAGTTGCAGGATAACCAGTTCTAGGGTCAATGATATGGGCATAACGTACACCATTGAAGCATACATATTTTTCATAATTGCCAGAAGTTACCACTGCCTTGTTTTGCAAAGGCATTAGGGCAAAAACCTTGTTCTTGTTCATGGGATTCCTAATGGCAACACGCCAAGGAGTACCATCAGGTTGGGATCCCCAAGCATTCATGTCTCCTGATGCATTGATGATACCTGACGTCACGCCCCGTTCTTGTAGTAATGTCTTTGCTTTATCGGCAGCATAGCCTTTTCCGATGGCACCAAACCCAATTTTCATCCCTTCTTTTTTGAGGAAGATCGTTTTGTTTTTTGCATCTAGCTCAATGCTTTTAGCACCAACCTTTGCCACCGACAACTTGATTTCTTTATCGCTGGGCATTTGCTCCATACTTTCATCAAACTTCCATATTCGATCCATAGATGCGTAGCTTATATCAAACGCACCATCGGTAAGTTTAGAAATGCTTTTTGCTCGTTCAATTAATTGGAAGAGTTCTTTTTTAACACGAACGGCTTTTACACCTGCATTTTTATTTATTTCGGAGGTTTGCGAGGCCATATCCCAAGAAGAAATAAGGCGCTCTATTCGTTTGATTTCAGCAACAGCCACATCTATATGTTTATTTGCTTGAATTGCATCATCGTCAACTACTGTAATTTCGAATGTACTACCCATAAGTTGCATCTCCCGATTGTAGGTTTGCTGCGAAACCGCTGTTAGCCCCATAAATGACAATATGAACACTAGTGATTTCAATCTATTGGATAAAAGAGTTTAGTAAATCGATGTACTTTTGAGGACTTGTTTTTTTATAACCCGTTTTGCCAAGAATTTTTCCTGCGGTGTCAAGCACTACAACAAGGGGGAAGTTACCATTGGGATTATAAGCATCTGCCAACAACGCATTTGCGTGAGTTTGAGCATCGCTTAGGGCATTTTTCTTCTTTCTTGGGAAATCAGCCAAAAGCATAATATAATGTTGGGCAGCATATTCTTTAATAGCCTTACTTTGCCAAATATCCCTGTCTAATTTGATACAAGGCGCACACCAATCAGATCCTTGAAAGACGAGAATTATAGGTCTGTTGTCTACAGCCGCAAGATCTTTGGCCGTAGTAAAATCGGTTAACCACTCTTGTGCAACAATAGTGGTTATTGAAAAAAAGAAACACAAAACAAGTAGGTATTTTTTGTTTGGCATAGTACATTATTTAGGGCTCAGCCTAAATCAAAAACCGTAAAAAAAAACAATTGAAGCGTAGATTTGGGATCAAGGCTACACAAATATATAATTTTTTCAGCTTTTGCCCAATAATTCTAATGCCAATTCGATTAATGTCTTGGGGTCAATAGTTCGCATAGCATCTTCATACCCACGACGGGTTTTGTTCCCGTAAACAGCAGTTGGCAAGAACGGATATTGTTGGCGATCTGCTGTAAGGCTATTGGCGTTTGCTTGCCCAAAAGGGGCAAAGCCCAAACAAGGATGTGTAGCTCCCCAAAGGCTGAGAACAGGGACGTTGTAATTGGCAGCCAAGTGCCCATTAGCTGAATCCATGGAAATCATCAAATCGAGCTGGGCGATAAGACGCAACTCTGCATCAAAATCATATACACTGGTTGCGTTTATCACATGTTTGTAGGCCTTTGCCCAAACGTCAAGTTGTGCACGTTCTTCACGGCCATAACCAAACAAAATAACTTGGTAATCTTGTTGTAAAAAGGCAACGACTTTTTGCATCAGATCAAGGGGGTATTGCTTGCCTGTGTGAGCAGCAAAAGGGGCTACACCAACCCACTTTCTGTTTTGGTCTGGCTTTAGCGCCGCTGTATTAGGGCAAATTGGTTTTGGCGGAAATTCATGGCTATCAAGCGAAATAGGCAGGCCCAAACGTTCAAATACTTGGGCATAGCGGTGAACTTGGGGGACCAAGGGAACCAAGGTTTTTTGACGTGCTCTTGTAAGTTGTTTTTTGGCTTTTCTGCCTTTGTTAAGCACAGCTTTTCGTATCCAAAATCGGGGAGCGAAATAACTGCGGAGTATTTTAGTACGCAATACGTTGTGCAAATCTGCAATGGCATTTGGCTGTTGTGCAAGCAGGCTTTTGTAAAGCCGGTAAAGCCCTGTAACTCCTTTGTGCGTAACACTAAAATCAGGGCTAAAAACAGCAGTGTTGGGGAGTTCTGTAAAGATAGGTGCAAAGCGTTTTCGTGTGACCACGGTTATACGCAATTCGGGATAGGTTTGCACCAAGCACCGCAGCACAGGTAAACACATGGCAACGTCGCCCAAAGCCGAGAAACGAAGTACCATGATGTGTTTGGCAGCCATTACGATTTGTTCTGGTACAGGACGGGATTTAGGGATTCGTCATTGTACATTTTCATTTGCTTGTATACTTTCATGTATTTCTTGCCAGCTGCCATGTCAGCGAGAAGTTGGTCTATGGCGGTAGACAAATCTGTTTTTTGCTCCATTAAAACAGCAAGTTTTTTAGCACAAGCAGCACGGTGTTCGTCTGAGGCAGTAGCGCGATTGGCTTCCTCTTGCATGTGATAAATTTTAAGTGCTAAAATAGACAAGCGGTCTATGGCCCAAGCCGGGCTTTCGGTATTGATGGTCGCACCATCTAAATGCGTTACCGAACTAAATTTTTGCAAAAAATAACTGTCGACATATTCTACCATATCGGTGCGGTCTTGATTCGAAGCATCAATTTTACGTTTCAGTTCTAAGGCCGCAATGGGGTCTATACTAGGCTCGCGAATCAGGTCTTCATAGTGCCATTGAACGGTATCAATCCAGTTTTTTCGGTATAATAAATGATCAAGACTTTTAGGCTCGAAGAGATTTTCAAAGGGCTGATCAACACGGTCTAAAACGTGGTATTTCGAAATACATGTTTCAAAAATTTGAAAAGCATGAGCAGAATTCATAACAGAAATTTTTTCCAAAGATAGCGCAAAATCTAAAAGCTGTCATGTATTTGCATTGTGCCAACTTTAGGTGTATTTTTGCAAGGTAAAACCAAGATTATGAAAGCCATTTTTGAAACAATTGCCTTCCTTTTTGAAGATATTCTTTTTATTCCCTTAAATATGCTGCGTGAGTTAGGGGCTAGCAATTGGTTTGCTGCCAATGCCTTCAATTGGTTGTTCTTGATGATTGGTTTTGCAGGCCTGTTCTATTGGTTACGTCAGTTAAAGAAATTTAATGACAACAACGAGGAGGACTTTGACTCTACTTCTCACTCGTTTCTATAAATCGAAACCTAAATCTTTTCGGAAATACATTCCTTCAAACGAAATGTTTGATAGGTTGCTGTATGCTTCTGTGAGTGCCTCTTGTACATCGGCACCAAATCCTGTTGATGCCAAAACCCTTCCGCCATGGGTTACTATTTGATCATCAACTTTAGTAGTTCCCGCTTGAAAAATCAGCCCATCTCCAGCTAAACCAGATATAACCTTTCCTTTTTCGTAGGCTTCTGGATATCCACCCGACACACCAACTACGGTTGCTGCAGCTTGTGGGCTAATGTGAAGGGCTACTTCGTGTAAACGTTTTTCGCCAGTAGCCAGCAGCAATTCTGCCATATCATTTTGGATGCGTGGCAAGACCACTTGGGTTTCGGGATCACCCATGCGTACATTGTATTCAATCACAAAGGGATCGTCACCAACGCGGATAAGACCAATAAAGACAAAGCCAACAAAATCAAGCTTGTCTTTTTTAAGCCCTTCCATGGTTGGGGTTATGATACGATCGTGAATTTTTTGTTTGAAAACGGGGTCATTAAAGGGGACAGGTGACACAGCACCCATACCACCTGTGTTCAGTCCCGTATCGCCTTCACCTATACGTTTGTAGTCTTTGGCAAAGGGGAAGGTTACATGGCTTTCACCATCGGTAAGCACAAAACAAGAAAGCTCAATACCGTCTAAAAAACCTTCGATAACCACCTGTTCGCTTGCTGCGCCAAACTTCTTGTTGGCGAGCATATCGGTAAGTGCTGCTTTGGCTTCATCTAGCTCATGGATGATGAGCACGCCTTTTCCTGCAGCAAGACCATCGGCCTTTAGCACATAGGGAGCTGGAATACTTTCCAAATAAGCCAACCCTTCTGAAAGATTAGCAGCATTAAATTGTTTGTAGGGCGCAGTAGGGATGTTGTGTCGCTCCATAAAAGCCTTGGCATATGCCTTACTACCTTCTAGTTTTGCAGCTTCTTCTTTTGGGCCAATCACCGGGATATGGCTTAGTGTAGGATGATTAGCAATATGGTCGTGAATACCTGCGACTAGCGGTGCCTCGGGCCCCACTAAAATAAGGTCAATGGCATGGCTGCTAACAGCTGTTGCTACGGCTTCGAGGTCTGTGGGATTGATGTCAATGTTGGTGCCCAGTTGTGCAGTGCCCGCATTTCCAGGGGCAATAAATAATTTGGGTTGAAGTACGCTTTGGGAAAGCTTCCAACAAAAGGTGTGCTCTCTTCCGCCATTGCCAAGGATAAGAATATTCATCTAAAGGTTTTGGCAAAAATAGAAAAACGAAGGGGATTAAGAGGGGTATTTACGCGTTGAAGTATATATGCTGGTCAAAATTTTAAATCACATACAAATACACCATAAAGAAATGGCAGCTTGCACCACCCAATACAAATAGGTGCCATATAAAATGGTTGTAGGGAATTTTTTCGACAGCATAGAACAGTACGCCAACCGTATAGGCCACTCCTCCGCTAATCAGTAAGGTCAAGGCCTTGGCATCTAGCGCCGTAGTTAGCTCGCTATAAGGTATAATGGCTAGCCAACCCATGGCAAGGTATAAAAAGGTAGAAAAACGTTCAAAACGCCCTGTAAAAAAAAGCTTTAAGATGAGTCCAAAGGCAGCGATGCCCCAAACTACCCAAAACAGTATCCATCCCAAGCCATTTGGAATCGCAATCAAGAGCACAGGAGTATAGGTGCCCGCAATAAGTAAGTAGATGCTGATGTGATCGGCAACCCGAAAGTAGTGCTTCCGTTTGCTTGCCGTTATGGCGTGATAGCAAGTGGAAGCCAAGAATAACAAGATGATAGAAAGCCCATAAACAATAACGCTAAATAGCCCATAAGGGTTGGTTTGATCGACGTCCAAAAGCATGAAGACCAATGCGGCTACTCCAAAGCCTACACCCAAAGCATGCGACCACGCATTGAGTTTTTCTTCTATAGGCATATTAGGTTTTTTTATTTGTTGACGGCAATTTCCACCATAACCTCATTGCGACGGTTATAGAATTTATAAGGACTATCATAGCCCAAATACTCAACAGCTCCTTTGACTTCAATGCTGTTGTCTTCAAGGGTTTTCAGAAGACGTTTTGTGTGTATGGCTTCTTTGCTTGTATTCGTGTATCCTCCATAGCGTATGGCAGCTACATAGCGAGGTTCGGTTATGCGCAGTGACACATTTTCACCCATGGGTTCAGGGGCTCCTTTTTGATGCACATCAAGTGGCATTACGAAAGCCATTTCGGATTTGTCTTTATTCATATACACGGGTGCCGTCATGGCAATTTTTTCTTCAGCCTGGTTGCTCCCCGAAATATAGCGGAACAATTTGCCAAAGTTATTGCCGCCACTTGTTTGAACCAGTGTTGCGCTTGGATAAAATCGAATTTCAACACTGTCAATAGCTTTGATTACTTCGTAGGGTTGTATTTCGGTGTCTTGTGCCACAGTTATAGAATGAACACTCAATATAGCTGAAATAAGTATAATAGTTGTCTTTTTCATAATGTCTATTTTCCTTTTTTAATATCGCGCTGTACATCTCTGCTAACAACGCTTAAATATTTTTTACGCTTTTTATCTGAGACAAAAGGGACTGACCAAAATTGCTTGGTTTTGGTAAACAGCGCAAGTTTCCACCCAAAAACAAACGAATAAACACCCATTACTAGGCGTAATTTTACCGAGTTGAGGTATAGGGTTTTTACAGGAAGCGCTGGCGCACCATGCGTAACATAAGTCCGTACTTTTTTGTCACTCAAAAACGACTTTGGATAGGCGTATAATTTTGTGACATTGACAAACTGATAGGCAAAGCCAGGGGTTAACACCTCATCAAAAAAGATTTCCATTCGAGGGGTAAGTCTGAACCACCATACGGGTGAAACAAAATAAATACGATCAGACCAAGTAACCAATTCTTTATACCTGCCAATTACGGTATCTCTTGGACGGGTAAAGCTGTCGCGGTATAAGTCGATGATTTCAATATCCTCGTCCGCTTTTTCTAGGCTTTCAACGATGGTTTTAAAGATCCCATTATAGCAAAAGGAGGATTGGTCTGGGTGACCAACAATAACCAGATTTTTCATAAGCAATTTTCACAAAGGTACCAATTTTGTAATAGCTCAGTTATTGAAATAAAGGAGTTTAAAATTGGGAATGATTTTAGTACATTTACAATGCTATGAAATTAAACTTGTCCGCTGCCGGTATTACATTTACGCAACACATACCCAAGCATCAAACGCCTTTCGAACGTCTTTTTGAAATTTTCAAAGAGTTGATTACGCATACTTCTGGCGATTTTGACGAAGCCATTGATTGGTTGCGTGAACTGGACAAGGAATATGGGCTAACCAACTCAGAATATACCATAGATGATTTTATCGAAGACCTCTTAAAACGAGCTTATATACAGCCAAAAGGCGATGGCACTGGCGACGGAAAAGGGATGTCCCTCACTGCCAAAACAGAAAAGCTGTTGCGTGAACACGCGTTAAAGCAAATTTTTGGCAAACTCAAAAAAGCAGGCAACGGCAACCATAAAACCAAAAGTACAGGGCAGGGCGCAGACGATACAGGCGAATTTAAAGCGTATCAATTTGGTGATCCCCTTGAGAAAATATCCATGACCGAAAGCTTGCGCAATGCACAAATACGCACAGCAGGAGATGATTTTACCTTACATCACGACGATCTAGTAGTGGAGGATAGTTACTACAATACTCAAATGAGCACGGTTTTGATGATTGACATCAGTCATAGCATGATTTTATACGGAGAAGACCGCATAACTCCAGCAAAAAAAGTAGCCATGGCACTTGCTGAGTTTATCACCACACGGTATCCCAAAGACACCCTAGATATATTGGTGTTTGGAAATGATGCCTGGCCCATTGCACTCAAAGACATTCCCTACTTGCAAGTAGGACCTTATCACACCAACACCGTGGCGGGCCTAACACTTGCTATGGATTTATTGCGACGAAGGAAAAACAGCAACAAGCAAATTTTTATGATAACCGATGGTAAGCCTAGCTGTCTTAAAAACCCAGATGGGTCTTACTACAAAAACAGCATGGGGTTAGACGACCATATTGTGGACAAGTGTTACAATATGGCACGTCAGGCCAGAAAACTTCACATCCCCATCACCACATTTATGATAGCACAAGACTCCTATTTAAAAGAATTTGTGCGAAACTTTACAGAAGCGAACAAAGGCAAGGCATTTTTTACTGGCCTAAAAGGCTTAGGCGAAATGATTTTTGAAGACTATGAACAGAACAGAAAAAAACGATTGAGATAAATGAAAAAAAGCAAGACACTAGGGGACTTAAAAAAAACAGATTACAAATCCCTTTCCATTCAACAAGAACTGGCAAAAAACTTAAGGGCACGTATGCAAAGTGGAGCGCCAACATTTGAAGGGCTTTTGGGCTATGAAAACACAGTTATTCCCGATGTAGAACGCGCATTGCTTTCCGGGCATAGCATCAATTTACTTGGATTGCGAGGCCAAGCTAAAACAAGACTTGCACGACAACTCACACAACTTCTAGACGAATGGGTACCTGTAGTGGAAGGGTCTGAAATAAACGATGACCCCATAGTACCTATAAGTAACTATGCTAAGGCGCTCATTGCAGAAAAAGGAGACGATACTCCTATCATTTGGTTGCATCGAGACGATCGTTTCTTTGAAAAACTGGCTACACCAGATGTAAGCGTAGCCGACTTAATAGGTGATGTAGATCCTATTAAAGCAGCCACCCTAAAGCTGTCCTATGCCGATGAGCGCGTGATTCATTTTGGCATGATTCCAAGAGCTCATCGATGCATATTTGTCTTAAATGAATTGCCTGACTTGCAAGCGCGGATCCAGGTAGCACTTTTCTCCATATTACAAGAAAAAGAAATTCAGATACGTGGCTTTAAACTCCGACTTCCTATTGAAACCCAGTTTGTCTTTACGGCCAACCCTGAAGATTATACCAATCGGGGAAGTATTGTAACCCCGCTAAAAGATCGTATTGGTTCTCAAATTTTGACACACTATCCGCACAACCTTGCTACGGCCAAGGCCATCACTCGACAGGAAACCCATACCAACAAAGCTGTTCAAGAGGCGATTCATGTTCCAGAATTGGCTCGTGATATTTTAGAGCAGATAGGTTTTGAAGCAAGAAAAAGTGAATATGTAGATGCTAAAAGCGGTGTGAGTGCCCGTATGAGTATTACAGCTTTTGAAAACCTAATGAGTGCTGCGGAACGCCGCATGCTGTTGTCTGGCGAGCAAAACACCTGCGTCAGAATGTCTGATTTTTTGGGGATTATCCCTGCTATAAATGGAAAAGTGGAATTGGTCTATGAAGGCGAGCAAGAAGGAGCAGAACAGATTTCTTTTCACTTAATCAACCAAGCTGTAAAAACCTTATTCCCAACCTATTTTCCAGAAATTAAGAAGTTAGAGAAACAAGATGAAGAAGGTCCTTATGACCAGTTATTGGGGTGGTTCTACTCAGACAATGAATTATTTCTAGAAGACAGCCTTCCTGATAATATATATCACGACACCTTGAAAGGCGTTCCCAACTTAAAAGAACTTGTGGCTACACATCAGGCAGATTGCCTTACTGAAGACCTGTTTTTTATGATGGAATTTTTATTGTGGGGGCTTGAGGCAAACAAAAAGCTAAACAAATACCGAACCATGGAAGGTTTTCAGTTTAAAGACGGCCTAGGAAACCTGTTGGCTGGGCTCTAACACACCCCATCAAAAAGCATGTTAAATCAACGTTTCTAGCTTAAACCCTAATTAAAGTTCAATGCGTTGTCAATTAGGGCGAGGTGTGAATATGCTTGGGGGAAGTTCCCAAGCAGCCTTTTAGAGCTAAAATCTATATCTTCACTAAAGAGCCCCAAATGGTTGCTGTAGCCTAGTAGTTTATCAAAAAGCACCTTAGCATTTTCTTCTTCTCCAATCTTATATAAGCTATTAATAAACCAAAACGTGCAGACCGTAAAGGACGAACTGGGCAAGCCAAAATCATCTTCGTTTTTATAGCGATACAAAAGGCCTTCGTGCATCAATTCTTTTTCAATGGCCTTAACCGTTTTGACGTATTTAGGATCTTTGCCTTCAATAAAACCATAGTATTCCATCAATAAAACAGATGCATCAAGATGTTCGGACTGGTAAGATTGTGTAAAGGCCTGTTTTTCTTTATTCCAGGCGTTGTTCATGATGTCGTTGTGTATTTCTTCTCGAAGCGACTCCCATTTGGCTGCAGACTTACCACCCTCAATCAGCGTTGAGATTTTTATAGCCCGATCAACGGCTACCCAGCACAAGAGCTTAGAAAAGGTGAAGTGGCGATCTTCATGCCGAAACTCCCAAATCCCCTTATCAGCCAGTTGCCAATTTTTTCGCACCACCCAAACAATAGACTTTACAATGGTCCACAGTTCCTCGTGCTTTTCATCATCTTGTGTGTAGCTTTCAATTTGATAGTGAATAACATCCATCAGAATACCATAAATGTCGTTTTGCTTTTGGATGTAAGCTGCATTGCCAACGCGTACGGGTTTTGAGCCTTGATAACCGTCAAGATGCGCCAAGGTTTCTTCGGTTAAAGTTTTTTCTCCGCTGATGCCGTACATGATCTGTAGTTTTTCATTTTTGTCGGGAACCAAATCTATAATATAGCGGATAAAGTTTTTGACAATTTGGTTGTGCCCCAGCTTTGCAATCACTTTGATTACCATTGAAGCGTCTCTAATCCAGCAAAAACGATAATCCCAATTCCGTACTTCGCCAATGGTTTCGGGCAAAGAAGTAGTCGCTGCCGCTAATACCGCACCTGTCTTTTCAAAGGTCAATAACTTCAAGGTCATTGCACTTCGTAATATTTCTTCGTTGTAGTGCTTAAAAGAAGGTGTTTTATGACACCAATTTAACCAATAAACTTTGGTGCGCTCAAACTCATAGCAAGTATGTTCTAGTGTAGGTATATGGATTTTTTCATTGTAAGACACACTCATAAAGTGGTCTTGTGTAAGTGTAAGTTCGGTACCATTTAGCACGGCATTTTTATCTAAATCGGTATACAAAAACAAGGTGTCGTAATTTTTGTCGTCTACCACACTGACAAGAAAATGGGGTTTGACAAAGTTTTTTGTTTCACCAACAGCATATTCCAATCGCGGGTCATAAATAACGCGATATTTAGGCGCTCCTTTTAGATGTCTTAATAGCCGTGTAATTTCGGGGGGTGCATAGTAGACATTGTCCTCTTTTTTATAGCGCGGCATGTAGTCAACGACCTCAAAAGCGTCGTGTCCGTTAGAAAAACGCGTGCATAAGATGCTGGTTTTTTCAATATAAAATTGTGAGATAGAATAACTTTCGTCACACGAAATTTTAAATTCTCCTCCAATTTTTTGATCGAGAATTTTTCCGAAAACAGAGGCAGAATCAAATTGTGGTAAACAACACCATTCTATTGAGGAATCTTCATTTATAAGGGCCGCAGATTTACAATTTCCAATTATCCCGAAGTTTAGGCTGTCAGCATGCTTTGCGCCATTTTTTTTTGACATACATTGTGGTTCAAAATGTTTACTTAAAAGTTGTTAATGGCCAAGAACATCATCGTTTCAAATCGCCTTCCCATTAGAATATCTAAGGTAGAAAATTCTTTCAAATTTACCGCGACTAGCGGTGGATTAGCTACTGGGATGAAATCCGTACACGAACACGAGAATTCGTTGTGGGTAGGTTGGCCGGGAATTGGCATAGATGAAATTGCACCTGAAGCTTGGGTACCGCTAGCCAAGGGGCTTGAAGAAAATAATTATGCTCCCGTACTCTTAGATAAAGAGGAGGTGGAAAACTTCTACTACGGACTTGCCAATAAATGCCTCTGGCCCCTATTTCATTACTTTATAGAAATTTCAACATTTAGTGAGACACATTGGGAAACCTATGTTGAGGTAAATAAAAAATTTAGTCAAAGTGTAATTGATAAAATTGCACCTGGCGATACCGTTTGGATACACGACTATCAGCTGATGCTGTGCCCTAAAATGATAAAAGATGCACGCCCAGATGTCAACATTGGATTTTTTCTACATATCCCTTTTCCTTCATTTGAAATTTTCAGGACATTCCCTTGTCGCGAAGCCCTTTTAGAAGGTATGCTTGGCGCTGACTTGATAGGTTTCCATACCTATGATTACGAACGTCATTTTTTAAGCTCTGTGCGACGTATTCTACGCAAAGAAGTACAATTTAATAGGGTAATTAATGGCTTTCGTGAAGTGGTGGTAGACACGTTCCCTATGGGGATTGATTACGACAAATTTTACCGTAAAGCGGAGGAACACCTTGCGCAAAAAGAAAATGAAAAATCAGAGTTAAAAAAACAATTAGAGTTGCATAGAAAAGGTGCCGAATCGGGGAAATTGATTCTTTCAATCGATCGCCTAGACTATACTAAAGGAGTGGTAAACCGCATAGAGGCTTTTGACCTTTTCTTGACCAAATATCCAGAGTATTTAGAGAAAGTTCGCTTGCTGATGCT
>Ga0233402_1000322_pt1 | contig 18511 bp, 15 predicted proteins | sample 54DmetaG_FD_182705 | JGI IMG/M metagenome (GOLD analysis project Ga0233402, IMG submission 182705) | Seawater microbial communities from Monterey Bay, California, United States - 54D | ecosystem: Environmental > Aquatic > Marine > Coastal | place: USA: California | collected 2016-11-11 | reverse complement strand
ATTATAAATATGCTCTAGAATTGTATTAGTACTTACTTACTATATATCAAATCTGTTTTTGTATGCGTTGTAATTTTGTTTTACCTGGTCGGCAGTAAGTACTCCATTATGTACCTTTAGTATAGGAAGTTCTCCATCAAAGAAAAATGTGTTATTACCTCTTTGACCTATTTTCCAAACACTACTCCAATCTAGTGCAGTAAAGTTAGCAGAAGCTGCGCTCTCTTGACTACCGTTGTAATATGCTTTACCTCCTTCTGATTGTTTGAAGGTAAAAACAACATAATGGTAGTCTGTTGAAGAGAGTAATGTAGTTGTAGTAAAATCCTGCACTGAGCTATCTGCCGCTACTATCATTCTCATATATAATCTACCGTTACTTCCCAATCGTACAAAATGGTCGATTCCCCCGCTATTCGGGGTTATAATCATCGGCGAAGATGAAGCATTAGTAGGTTTAATAATCATCTCTATACTAAATCCGCTAGAGCTAGATACATTAGGGTCTGGTATTTGTATATAATCATCTGTACCGTCAAATTCAGGTTGACCAGTGGAACTAAAGGAAACATTTGATACATCTATATCTGTTGATCTTTTTAAGTCTATAAGAGATTGTGTAGAAGAACGAGTTCCTGCTACAAAAGGAGTATGATGACTCTTATTGTGCTCAAACTGCATATTTCTATAATATATCTTCTTACTAGTAAAATGTGGTTTTATAAAATTTAAAAAATCATAAGAATAAGCTCCGGTTAGGTTAGGTTTCATAGTAACGGTAAGTGCGAATTTAACCCATTCATTAGCCGGTAATGATGATGGTCTAACTTGAGATGAACTTACTCTAGATTGGTCATTACTAGTTGAAAACTCGTTTGAATACTCGTTTGTATCAAAGTAATACTTGTTCCCACTTTGTGTAATAGTTTCTGTTGATTTTAACTCAAATGACCATGTATATGTTTCATTAGAAGAAACAGCTATGTTCGGTACTTTTATGTAGTTGTACCCAGTGGTCCCACTATTAGTTTCTAAATAGGTTCCTCCTGAGTCTGATCCAAAAGTTATTCCGCTAGATCCAACAGCAGTATTAGCTAAACTATTGACAGTAGGTTCACCTGGGTAGAATCTGGTTGAAGTGTTATTATCAGCTACACCGTATCCGGTATCGTATCCAAATACTAAATTATCTTTTATTAAATGAGGTCCTGTATACATTATATTCCGAATCTTTTTCTATATGCGTTAAAGTTTTGTTTTACTTCGTCTGGTGTAAACGCTCTGTTATTGTGTCTATATATAGGGATACTGCCGTTAAAAACTCCTAAAGTAGATACTTGATTACCTGCTGTATAGGAACCTATCCTATATGGTAACGTACTACTATTGCTATGTGCTACGTGGCTGGAAATATCGTGAGATGCATCTAAGATCCCGTTTATATATAGGAATACTTTATTATTCCTCTCTACCGCTACCACTACATGGTACCATTCGTCTATGTCGATAAAGGAATTACTGAGGTAATCAGTATGGCCTGTGTTAGCCCAACTCGCCCCAAAACGTAATTTGTATTTGCTTTGACTAGAACTCCAAAAATTATCAACCCAGTACCTAGAGGCAGCTGAACCAGCATATGATTTGGACATAATCCACTGTGATGCTGAAGTATTTGTTGTTCTTTTAAATACTGTCTCTATTGTAAAATCCTGTAATCCTGTATCTAGCACATCACCTTGATTGATATTATCATCCGTTCCATCAAAAGTAGGTTGCCCTGTTGAATCAAAAGATACATTAGATAAATCTATATCTGCTGTTCTTTTTAGGTCTATCAAACTAGCTGTAGATGATCTAGATGTTGCTGTAAATGGTGTTGAGTGTCCTTTTACTTCTACCTGGTACTCTTTATAGTAAATCACATCGTTTATATTACTATGTGTACCAGATTTTCCTATGAATATTGCTAAATTCTTATTACCAGATACATTACCTGTGGTAAATGAGTATCTTCCTCTACCGCTTATACTTGTTTGGGAATACCCAACATTCCCATCAACAAACAGAAAGTACCCTGTCAAGCCTGTTACATCGAACTCTACTGAATACGTTCTTGAAGTTCCGTCTGCTTGTGACAGGTACGGAAATTGTGCTAATCTATAATTAGTCCCGTATATGTTTGTGATAGTAAGCTTTTTCCAACCGGGTCCCTTTTCTGGTGCGGTTGTCGTAGAAGATGCTGCACCGTTATGTGTTCCCCAATTGCGTTTAGCATCTGTATCTGCTTGGTTTATGGTAACCTCTCCTGGGTAGAATCTCGTAGCGGTACTATTATCTGCCACACCATACCCGGTATCGTATCCAAATACTAAATTATCTTTTACTGTATTAGGTCCTCCTATGGTTGCCATACTATTCTTCTATTTGTATAGTCCACTGTTCTGTTGAAAGTAATTCTAATATTTCTGAATGAGTATATTCTGTGTATTCTTCACTGTATAAGGAAGGTCTTCCGTAAGTACCGGCTTCAATTGTATTAGTTACTTCTTCTCCTGTTTCTATATCTTCAAAAGTTTCTGTATAAGTTTCTTCTACTACATTAACTTCATATTTAACAAAAGTTAAAGTCTCGTCTACAGACTTTCTTAATGACTCTATATTTGATTCATGAACTTGATTAAAATCAATATCGTCTACTATACTTGTTGGTATTACCAACCATCTTCTATTTTCAAATCTCATAATTTTATATATTAAATCTGTTTTTGTATGCGTTAAAATTTTGTTTTATTTCGTCTGCTGTGAGTACTTGTTGGTATACTTTTGCTATTGGTATATCTCCTGTAAGCCATCTTGTGAGGGTAGTAGAACCACCTATTTCAAAATTATCGTTAACTGGTGCTACAGTAGATAATGTACCTGTAGCGTCTTGTACTCCATTTAGGTAAATTTTAGCAGCTCCAGCTGAATCTCTTGTAAATACTGCGTGATACCAAGTCCCAGTATTAATTGTTGTTGCTCCATTGATTGATGTTCCATTAATAAAATTTCTTAACTTGTTGTTTGTGTATAAATCAAATATGACCCTCCCTGTACCTGGGTACTGACTTCCTAGCCAATGTTCTGTTCCTGATGTGTTTACGTCTGCTTTGAATATAAATTCAGCACTGTAGTTTGATGTGCTTATAAGTCTGTTTAGCTCTATAATATCATCTGTTCCATCAAAAGTTGGCTGCCCTGTTGAATCAAAAGAAATATTTGATACATCTATATCTGCTGTTCTTTTTAAATCTATTAGAGATTCGGTTGAGGAGCGATTATTTTCAACGTAAGGTGTTGCGTGTGTACCCCTAGTAGCCTGTTGACCTGCTATATATACATCTGTAGTACTAAGTATCCCTCTAACCGCTACCCAGTATGTTGTAGCTGAAGCACTTACAGTTCTAGTATAATTATACCTAACCCAATTAGAGGTCAATGTTATTGTAGGTGAAATTCCGTACCCACTATTGTTATCGTAAATAGTAAGATGGCAAGTTCCTGAGCCTTTTAAATAAACGCTATAATTAACCGAGTCTCCTCTAACATCTATTGAGTAAGAACTAAATCGACTGTAAAGTTGGTTATTACTACTACCGTCTATTCCAGTAAAACGAGAGTATTTCCCACCAGGTGCTGATGTGTCTATTACATTTGTTTCTGTAGCAGTACTCCTATATACAACTTCAGGATATGCTGATGTAACAGTACCGCCCATATCGTATATTAAGTTTTCTGTTGTTTCGCCTGGGTAGAATCTAGTTGATGTTTCATTATCTGCCACGCCGTAACCAGTATCGTATCCAAATACTAAATTATCTTTTATTAAATTAGGCCCTCTTGCTATTCCCATAATTGTATTTTATTAAATATACGAATTTATTTCCTAAATTCAAACCTACTCTTCTACTACTTGGTAAACTCTGTTTGTAGGATCTGCAGCTATAAGTTCATCTCTTTTTGTATTTGCTTCAACTTCTGTTTCAAATGATTCTACAGTATCTCCGGAGTTTAATTTATAAACCCATATCTGTCTTTTAGCCCAAGATGGATCTTCCGAAAATGTATCTGTAGGAATTAATTGTTTTTGAATTTTAAATGCCATATTTTCTTATTATATTGTTCTTACTAAACTTTTTATTATCCAGTTATCTGATGTTGTTGTTGCTCTTAGTCTCATATCTGTTCCTGATATATCTACCGATAGGGTTACGTCTGATGTATCTCCTAAATCGTTGGTAGATGTTTCTGTAAATTCTACATTAGTTCCATCATGTATTGCAAAGACTGTACCAGCTCTAAGATTTGTTCCATTTTTAATTACAAAGTCAAAGAATGCTGCATCGTAATTAGCTTTAACTACTGTTGCTATAGTTTCTGTCCCTGTGTCTACATCAAGATTTTCTTGGTTAGATATATTTACACCTTTGACCTGTAAGTCACCTTCTATATCCACTTTAGCGCTAGGACTAGTAGTTCCTATTCCTAACTTATCCGATATATGAACATTTCCATTATTCGTATAAATACCTGCACCGTTTGAATAAACTCTAAAAACGTCGGATAGATCTGATTTTTTTACTCTCAATCCTATAGCACTTGCAACTATATCTAATCTAGCTCCAGGATTAGTAGTACCGATACCAAAATTACCTGAACTGTTAAGAGTAACAAACCTATTAGCACCTCCTTTAATTGTAAAGTAGTTTCCACCACCAATAGACCAAACTGGCTGGGTTGGACCATATTGCCATTTATATTGGTTTGTGCTGTCGTTAGAAACAAAAACATCTCCGTCGTCAATATGTAATTTATCACTAGGAGTTATTGTACCGATTCCTACTCTACCATCAGTTCTTATTCCGACAGCATCAGTAACACTTTCTGTGTCAATAATTAATGCCTGTCCACTAGTTGGTGTCTTGATATAGGTGTCATTACCTCCATTTCTAAAGTGTAGTTGTGCAAACTTTGTAGTTGCAGAGCCATTATCTTGATGTATTAATAATTCTGAGGTATTACCGTTTCTGTACACTTCTAATGTAGCACCGTATGCTGAAGGTGGTGTATCACCTGCAACAATCATTCCTCCTCTTACATCTAATTTAGCTGAAGGACTATTCGTCCCGATACCGATATTGCTTTTTAATCCAACGCCTTGTCCAACAATATTTAAACCGCTTGACTCGTGAGTCCCTGAATCAGCTAAAGTGCTTATGGATATTTTGCTAGTGTAATTCCTAGTTTGTTTTATTATAGTATCGTCGTTTCCGCTTCTTAAAATATAAAAAGCGTTTGATGCTCCGTGTTGCAACGTTATTCCGTCTCCATCATTGGCGCTTACTTGCAATTTACTACTAGGGCTAGTAGTTCCGATACCTACATTACCGTCACCTCTAAGGAACATTACGCTACCATTGCTATTTGTAAAGTCAGCAATACCTCTAAGAGCGGAAGATGTTCCGTGGTGAACTTCCATAGCGTTTTCACCTGAATCACTAACTTTTGTTAATTTAAAACCAGGTTGATTATCTTCACTTACGACATCAATATGTAACTTAGCCCCAGGACTAGTAGTACCAATACCGACGTTGCCGTTCCCGGTTATTCTAAGTGCTTCTAATGGGGTTCCTGCGGTTTTAACCCTAAATATAGTATCTCCTTGAGCAGCGTTAAATCTATTATCAATATAAGAATCACCTGTTGAAGCATTATGCCATAAATCTAATCCCGAAGAATTATCTGAACTTCTAAGTAAAACAGCAGTATCACCTGTATTTCCACTTACTCCTGTTAATTGTAAAGTCTTAGTAGCAGTTTCAGAGTCTGTTGGCAAAGTAGATCCCGGACTAGTTGTCCCGATACCTAGATTACCGTCGGTAAAGTAGTGGTCACCTGACCCTGTTACTCTTAATGAACCTGAGAATGAATGTATATCATCTGATGTATCCCCAAACTTAGTTGAACCACTTTCATATAATATGGAAGCAGAAACAAATTCAGTATGAAATTCTTGAGCTGTTACTTTTCCTGCTACTGTTAAGTCTCCGGACGTTATAATATCTCCGTCACTATTAACTTTATATTTACTAACTCCGTCAACCTGTAAATCGAGTAAATTTTTATCTCCTGAACCTGTTGCTGTTTCTGTTACATTTAGTTTAATACCTGTATAACCCGCTGTTGATGATTGGTCAATTGTAGGTACAACTTCCATCATAATTTGCTCACCAGATGATGCTTCAAAACTGCCGTTATTTACATGCATAAATCTATGTCCAATAGCAGCGTTAGTAACACCTCCTCGGTAGTTGAATGTACCTCCACCACCTCCAAGGGTATTACCGTATGAAGTTAAAGTACCATATGTTATAGTATTTCCGTTTCCATTTACATAGAACTTTTGAGTACCTTCTCTTGTTATATTAAATCTATCTGTTGAACTATCAAGATCTACGTCTAACTTATAACCCGGTGTTGAAGTACCAATCCCAACATCGCCTAGTGCATTAATTCTTAAAGCATCAACTAATGTACCCGATGTTACTGGGGCAGTTTTAAATGTAAAACCACCTCTTGTTGGATTTGCTGATTCATATCCATAGTAACTTTCTAACTTTACTTGGACTGCTCCACCGTCGTTATATATTCTCCCTCCATTTATAGAACTTCTTAGGAATTCAACTCCAGCTAAGTAGGGAGAAGTTGCTCCAGAATCTACCTTTATAAAGGAGCTTCCTTCTTTATATACATGAAGCTTTTCACTAGGACTGGTAGTTCCTATACCTACGTTTGTGCCATTAGTTGCTCCAGATGTCCCTGCATCTGGTTGATAAATAGTTAGCCCATCAGTAAGTTCATTGCCATCATATTGTATGAGGTTTAAATGCGCTATTGCTCTATTGCTATCTGCTCTACCTGCTGAAACTAATAACCCTCTGTCATTACCCGCATTAATCAAAACAGAAGCACCACTATTATTTTCATCTTGGTCTGTGCCAAATCTAGCAACAAGGTCGTATAAACCGGTAGTCCCTGTTTTTAATACTTGCAGTTTTGGCGTCCCATTCGCAGCTCCCTCTTGACCAGAAATAGTAGTAGTCCCGATACCTACGTTACCGCCGTAACTTTGTAACGATAAATTACCTGTATTACCACTGCCTAGTGTTGTTTGAATTTGGTACTGTCCATTAGCGTCGTATCTTCTGATGTACATTCCATCGGTAGTGCCGTTTACTATGGAAATTGGAGAAGATGTTCCTGATCCTACATCAACAGTCATTTTAGCAGTTCCTCCAACTGTGGAAGGACTAGTGGTACCGATAGTAACTTTACCTGTTCTGGTAATTCTCATTCGCTCATCAGCATTGGTAGTTCCGTCGGAGAAATCACCTGTAAAGAATCCTAAACCTGTTCTAGCAAAGTTAGCAGTATCTACCGGGGTAATTGCAGCTGATATTTTACTACTGTGCACCCATTCAATACCGTTTGTTTGCGAGTTAGCGTAACCGAATTGTAGTTTTTTATTATTGTTTACTTTTAGGTCTCCATTTAAAACTAAGTACCCACTACCTCCACCTGTTCCTCCAAAATAAAATTTAGCTAAATTAATAGCAGAGGGAGTCGTTCCTTCAGCATCTTCAAAGCCTGTTATATTTACTAAACCGTTGTAGTATGTTCCTATGAAAGGGCTGTTTGAGTGTCCTTTCATTAACAGTCCCCAGTTACTTCCGTTACTTAACTTAAACAGTCCGGTATTGGTTGTTGCTTCGGATTTAATTCTTAGAGATTGCTTTGATAAATCGGAGTTATATACGTAAAGATTAGAGTTAGTTCTTATATTACCTCCAACATCTAATTTTTGAGTAGGATTAGTATTTCCGATACCTACCCTACCTGCTGAGGTGATACGCATTGTTTCACTACTATTAGGTGAAAATCTTATAGGTTGGGTGGATAGTGTCTTTACATCTAAAGAATAACTTCCCATTATGCTATTATACCCAAGTGAAGTACTTTGGCTTTCACTTAGAGAATATGCGCTTATAATTTTTGTAGTACCTACATTGTCATTACTTATAACCTCTAATTTAGAGCTAGGACTAACAGTACCGATACCCATACGTTCATTTGGTTCATCTAAATGAACTAATGAAGAAGTTACGGTGTAGTTAGAAGAACCTACCCATACCTTACCTTCCGGTAGGTTTGGAATATCATTGCTTCTCATTATAGAGGAAACAACTATTGATCCAGCAGAACCTCCAGATACTTTTCCTACTTTACCTACATTTTGAATCAAGTTAGTAGCGCCTGTTGGTCTTACTGTTGTTAAACCTCCTCCTGCTTTAACATATAATGTAGTATTAGTTGTAGGAGTTACACCATCGATAGGACTTGTTGTTATCCCTTTATGAATACCTGTTACTATAGCGTAACCTTGTCCATTATTATTAAGGGCTGATGTTACTATACCTATTGCAGGCATTTTTGTACTGTCACTTGCATCTGCAGGAGATACTGTAAGGGTTTCTGTTGCTCCTACAGTTCCTGTCTCGTATACCGGTGTTCCTTCGGCTATTGTGCCGCCGGAAGTATTTTTTACTGCTATTAATACAGCTTCTGATGATGTCGAACTAAATGCGTCTGTATCTATCCATGCTGTACCGGTAGCAGTTGATGAAAGTACCTGTCCTGAAGTACCTGATACGTTGGATGTATCAAATATAGCTCCATCTATGTAAAAATCACCGCTTGCACTTATGTTACCTTCTATAGTTAATTTTTCGCTAGGACTAGTCGTTCCTATACCTAGGTTACCAGAAGAGTCCATACGCATTTTCTCTCCGCCGCCTACAGTTCCAAACTTAATACCCTCCGCTTGTATCAGAAGCGGTAAGGTTTGACCTAAATTAGATTTATGAGCAGAAATTCTAGCTTGATTAGATATGCTTGAAGCAAATTCCAATCTAGAATTTGTAGAATCTTCAACAAAAATTTTGTTGGTGGCTTTTATATCTCCTACAACGTGTAGTTTCTGTGAGCCAGGATTAGTAGTTCCGATTCCTACGTTACCGTCTGTAAAATAATGGTCTCCTGAACCAGTAACTCTTAATGACCCTGAGAATGAATGGATATCATCTGAGGTATCTCCAAATTTAGTAGAACCTGATTCATACATGATAGACGCACTGACAAATTCTGTGTGAAATTCCTGTGCTGTTACTTTTCCGGTTACTGTTAAATCCCCGCTTACTTTTGTGTCTTGGGTTAGATTAAAGCCGGAAGTAGCATTTGTGTTAATCTTATAATACCCTGCATCAAAGTCATATACTGTGTTCTGTCCGTTATCTCCTCTACTATAGTGGTATATTTTAGTACCATCTGTAGGACTACCTAAGAATATCCATCCTGATGAGCCGCTAGGTTGCAGTCTTAGTGAGGTATTATTTGGAGTAGAGATATTACTATTTACTTCTAAGTTACCAATAGTTATATCATTTGTAGTAGTTGCTCCTCTGTCTGTTACTGAGTCTAGTGTATCTGTTTCTGTGTATAGAGATGAAACGCTAGCCCACTGCGTACCAGCAGCAATTTTACTAAGTACCTGTCCGATACTACCTTGCGAGTTTGTTGAATCGTACAGCTGATTCTGTAGTCTCATATTACCGGCTATGTGTAGTTTCTCACTAGGGCTAGCTGTACCAATACCTACGTTACCCGTAGTTGTTAAATTACCAGTAATAGTAGCTAGAGTTCCTGATTGCGCTAGTTGAAGTATTTCTGTATTTGCTACATAAAATTTTATATTATCTCCAGCTGTTGTTCCTTCTATTCTAACGTCATCAGAAGTCCACCTTAAAGCATTACCATTTGACAGTGTTACATCACCAGTTATTCTGGCATTACCATCAACTTCTAACTTCTCACTAGGACTAGTTGTACCGATACCTACGTTGCCGTCAAAATCGATGATAGCTCTCTGTGTATTATTAGTAGTAAAGTTAATGGATCCAGATGTCAAAGGTGTTGCTGTTGCCCCTGCAACTATGCTTATATCTCCTCTAGTTCCAGCAGTAGTGCCGTACCTACTGTATATATCTATGTATCCACTATTGCCGCTGTTTCTATTTGCAGCAGATAGTGTTATCTTATCCGGATTATAATGTGAACCGACGCCAGATGCACCAAATATTCCAAAATCAGAATAAGATTTCCCTACGTGTATCCCTTTTGTACCGTCTTGAATTGCTACTGAATTTCCATGTACGACTAATGTAGTGTTAGGAGTAGTCGTTCCGATACCTACCTTACCGTCATTACCCAATACTAATCCGTCTGAGTATGTGCCGCTGGATTGGTATACTAATTTTGCTCCGTGATTATTGTTATCTGTTCTATCGTGTAATTCTAGTACATTTGCAGCATTTGTAGACCCGTAAGTCCTAAACCCAAAAGAACCAAGGTGAGGGGCGTAGATACTCTTACTTGAAATAAAAGAAGAACTGTCTGTTCTTAGTTTAGCGTCCCCGCTTAGGTGTAGTATGTCTTGATTGCTACTGTTTTTAACAGTAAAAGTGGATAATCCGTACGAACCGTTTCTTTGTATAACATAGTTATACGAGTCCATTATGTGTTCTGCAGCGTATGTAGAAGCTGCTTTAATTATCAATTTGTTCGCAGTTACGTCTGTGGTAACATCTAGCGAGTTCAAGTTAGCGTCGGAACCACTAACTATCAGTTTTTTCCAATTTGGCATATGTCTTTAGATTATGGTTGGTTACAGGTTTGCCTGCCCACTTCCCTTTCGGGCCAATAATATACGTATAAATAGCAAAAGGTCCCGAAGGACCCTGTGTGTTACTTTATTGCATCTATGTGTTTTCCGATTTTGGCAAATACCTTTACAAATATTTCAAATTCGTTTCCTGTATAGGTAGCAGTTCTTAGTTTTGCTAGTATGAATTCTGCTTCTTTTTTAGTTAGACTTTCGTCTTTTGCCTTTTTAGGCAAAGCTTTTTCTAATAATCCCATAAAATAATATAACTTAATTTTTAATTGTACTTTTTATACGTAGATAAATATGTCTGTACCTTCTACTCTAATATTTCCTACATGATCTGCTTGAGCTGTTGCTGCGTTGGTTTCTGTACCTTCAAATACACCTGCTACGTGGTAACTTGGTGTTTGGTTACCTGTTGCATTAGAAGCCATATTACCGACTACTGCTAAACGTCCATCATTTGATTTATAACTCGCATCCCATATTAATCCTGCTCCAGACTGTGCTGTTCCGTTAGATCCTCCGAATACTACCCCAGAATCTCCTGTTGCAGCGGAACCAGAGTTAAGAAGTATAAATCTATCTTCTATATCTAAATTTGTTACGTTAGCATTTAACGTATCTCCTTCTACTGTCAGATTACCTGCTATAGTTACATCACCACTTGTCTGTACAGATGTTACACTGATGTTATCATCTAAATTAATAGTAATCTCATCAGTATTTGTACCTACAGTGTTAATGTTTGTACCTCCTGCAACTTCTAATGTATCTCCTAACGTAATAGTTTGATCAGTTCCAGTATCCCCGGATAGGGTAATTGAATTACTATCAAGTGCTGTTGTTGGTATTCCCGATAAATTAGCTTCTACTACAGATATACCTCCTGTTGCTACAGATATTGTATTATCTGCTGCTTCTACTGCTATCGATACTGGTGCAGAACCGTTATATGTAAAATCTGCAATACCATCACCGTCTGTAAGTGAGTCTAAGTTGGTTCCTAATTCTTTACCACTTATAGTGCTATTAGCTAAAGATGTATTAGGAATACTGCTTAAATCAAAAGTAATTGTATCCGTTCCTGGTGTTCCTACTATAGTTAATCCAGCCCCTGATGATCCAGTGACAAAATTAAGTATATCTGTAGTACTATCTGCTATTAATGGTGTACCGTTAATAGATGCTGTAACGAACCCAGGGAATGCTGATTCTGCTGTTAAATATCCCGAGTCATTGTTTAATTGTGATATGTCTGATCCGGAGACCAGTAATTTTCTCCACTGTGCCATGTTGTAATCTTCTTATTTGTGATTTATAATAAATATGCTTTAATTAGAATAACCAAAGTAGTAATCATTACTAGCACTGTAAAATAATCCACCTGCTACTGCTGATGGAGTTATAGACTGTGAAGTAAATTGCATTATACCTTCTTTATTTACTTTTAACTGTTCTTTTCCTTCTACTTTTATACTGAATATATCATCAACACCATCTAAATTTATAGTCAATGAACCAGAAGTACTAAATGACCCAGATACATTAAGAGATCCTGATAAGTATTCTCCTATTTCAGGTAATTGGTTATTTATTTGGTTCCAAAATACCTGAGCCATTATCCATTAAGTTTTCCGGTTATAGTAATCTCCATTCCCTCTGTAATATTGTACCCCAAGTTAGAGTTATGAAAATCTACTAATAAATCAGCACCTTCTTGAACTATTCTGTCAATAGCTGATGGCTCTATGGTTAATCCCCCTATTGTTACTAGGAAATCATCTATTTCATGGTCTGGGAAGTTAGCAGGAGGAGTTACTAAGGTAACGTTAGCAAAAGTAATACTATTTTCAACATTATCTATTACGTAACTATTGTTATTAGTGTCAACAGTATTAGAAAGTGCTAAATAAGTTCTCTCTTCTGCTGTCATACCACTAAAATTGATGTTGACTTCTGACTTACCTGTTAAATTATCGTAAAACCTACCTACAGTGTTAGTAGAAGCAGGAGTATCGGCCTTTCCTTGTAGTATTTCTTCACTACCTGCAGTTTCTAACCCAAATTTTATCGCTGACTTGCTATAAAACTTATTCATATTAGCAATTGATGTATTAATGCTGTCAGGTACTATGTGTCCCATCATAGTTATTTGGAAAGTAGTCTTTACCGTTCTGTCTTGCCCTTGATTCATCTCTGTAGTAGTTGTATATGAATCAATCATAGCTCTAAAGTTAAATCTTTCTGGGTCTCCCCAATATGCATCTGATGCAAAGTTTATAGATTCTACTATTTTATTCATCTGCTCAACATACTCAGTAAATATTATACAAGAGTAGGTTATATTAACATAATCAGGTATGATCACCCCGTATAATTCTTTAACAGGTTCCCTATTATTGAGTCTAGAAAATCTATCGTAGACATTTTTTTTAGAATATCCTTTTTGAAAGATTGCAAAGTTATTAGGATTGTTAGCATCCATTTTATTACCAAGCGTTCTATTTTTTTCAATAGAATCTCTCTTAAACATCAATAAAGGTGTTTGAATCTTACCGTTTTTATCTCTATAGTACCCGTCTTTCTGTACAGCCGACCATCTTTCTGGTGAACCGTACATTATAGGTACGTTTATTCTCTTGCTGTTTTGTATTACTGATGGTTTTATTACGTTGTTGAAATAGTAAACTATAGTTTCGTCTATATCTCTAAGACCTATGTTAAATTGCTTTACATCGTCGTTCTTAACTGAACGTTGATATGCTCTATTAGTACGTATTACATCGGGTGTTGGTTGTTTTTGAGCATTATTATACGTATCAATTGCTTTTTGTGACAATTGAGACTGCCTTTTAGGTATTATTTTAGTCTTCTTTGCCATCTATTATCTTGCTCTTGTTATTCCAACTTTATCTGTTCTTGTTAAGTGACAATCAACTATAATGGATACAGAAGAACCAAATTTGTTGCCATATTGTGTTAGATTGTAACTACTATCTCTACCTACAAATAACTGGTTCTCTCTAACAGTATCTACTTCGTAATAATCTTCATGCCACATTACTATATCCCCTACCTCAGGTACAGTATCTGCATCTACTAAATCTTGTCTAATGAAAGCAAATGATGCTTCCCTTCCTAAATCAGGGCCGAATTCATCTACATTAATTATCTGATCTCCTCTAGTTATAAGGCAGTTTAACTTAACTGGGTTGAAGTATACTTTATTTAGTGATTCCCCGTATAAGTTAGCTTGAGTATCATTCAGCGATAGTTTGTAGTAACCAATTTCTTGTTCTACAATATCTTTTAGTATCTCTCTACTTATATGAGTCGAAAGTACGTTAAAATCTTTTTGACTACCGAATAACATATATTATTTTTTCTTTTCTACTGTCTTATCAGCTACTTCTACTTTCTTTACTTCAGGAATCCTTTCTAACGATGTATTTTTGAAAGAAGCAAATGCTTCACTAGCTGGTTTTGTTGTTAGTAATTTAACTTTCATAATAGCTGTATTATTATCTCCATTATGTGAAACCTGTCCAACTGTCAATACTCCTGGCATAGCTCTTAACATCTCTCCGATATCTTGAACTGTTACGTCCTCGCTATGACCTATCCTTACCATTGCTTGGTATACTGAGAATTGTATTTCTGATATTATATCTATTATTTTCATTATCCTACGTATATGTGCATTGGAACCCCTTGCATTGTATCGTTAATAAATTTTGTCTGTGTAGCAGCAAGTTCTAATTGATTAGTTAGTGAAGCTGATTGCATAGTAGCTTTTAAGTCTTCTACTAAGAATACTTTTTCTTCTCTAGCATCTGCTAATAAATCTGCAGCGTTCATAGTTACTTCTGAACCTGGTACTGGTACTGTTTGATATTTTCCTCTAATATAAGCTAGCATTTCTTTACAAGTGGCTACTGTATACTTAAAAATCCACTGTCTACCAATAGAATTGATTTCTGAGTAAACTAAATTCTGAGCATTTACGTTTGATAAGTTTGTTGTTACTCCTGATGATGAAGTTCCTCCTCCTGTTCCTGATACTCCGCCGCTAGATTCAGCTCCTGCTGCAATTAATAATGAATCATCTACATAAGCACCTAATTTATCAGATACACTGTAATATTGTACTTTTAATTTACCGTTTGTTTTAGGTGTAGGGAAAATTCTAAGTTTGTTATTATTAATCTCGAATGTGTAAGCTGATTTCCTTATTTGATCATTAAACTCTATTGCTTGAGTTTTTAAAACATCATAAGATGCTGGCATCAGTAAGAAATTTACTCCTGGGGAGTATGAGCCAAAATCAAATGCATCCATAAGAGATTGTATACCTGTTCCGGTACCTGCGTAAGGATCAAAATACCTTAATATAGCCGGTGGTGCCTCGTAGAAGACTTTTCTTACTTCTATACTTCCATCTCCAATCAAAGATTCTAAATCATATTCTTGTTGTCCTTCTACTAAGTCTATTAAGTAACTCTTTAAATCTACATCTCCTCCTACTCCTGCTTCCATTCCGTATTGAGCGCTTGCTCTTACTACACTTTGAAGGCTTGGTTTAAATACAGTTGCATTAACTGCTTGCCCACTAGCAGAACCTCCTATAGTACTTGACATTGTAGATGCTGCTATAGACTCTATTACTTCTTTTCCATATGCTGTAACTGCTTCTTCGAAAGCTGTGTAGAATTGTCTTTCATTTAGTTCTATATCTAATACAGGCCATCCTAATTTTTCAGCACAGTATCTTGCAACCTTTGGAGCATCTTCTTGAAATGCTAAGTCATCGTCGTAAAATCCGAAAGGAGTAGCTTCACCTGCAATGAAGTCAGTTGTGCCATCCCAGATTTGTATGTGTGAATTAGTATGTGACATATTTTTTTATCCTTCTTCTGTTAATGCTATAAAGTAACCTAATGTAGAACTAAATCCATCTTCTCCAGATCCTATTGATCTTGCTTTTATTGACCTTAAATCGCCGTATTCAAAGTTGTTAAACTCTTCATTAACGTACTCTGAACTAAACATAAAGCTTCCGCTAGGGCTTAGTAGGTAATGTTGATTCGATGTTGAACCAGAAATTTGTAAGTCTATAGAGTCATCTGATAAGTTTGTTAATCTAGCGTATTTAATACTGGAGGAGACAAATGTTCCGGCTCCTGGTAGGTTATCTACGTTGACTACTTCTGTATGTACATTAGCTGGTATATTCATTACTCTATTATCGGCGTAGCTGATGCTAGGAATTCTAATTTCTACGTTAGTTCCTCTTTCAACTCCTTCGAGTTTTACTCTCTCTCTAATAAAGTATGTAAAATTTGCATATTTAGGCATCTTGGAATAGTTTATTTATAAATAGCTGTTAATCCCTGAAGGTTTTATATACCTCTAGTACTGGTGCAACTATCTGATGTCTGTGATTATATTCTAGAGATGCAGTTTTGAATCCTTCTACCTGTTCTTCTATTCTAGCTAAGAAAGAAAATCCTGTTTCTCTTTTATCTTTTAAGTCTATTTGGGCCATGTCACCACAAATTACCATCTTAGAACCTTTCCCCAGACGTCCTATTACTGTCTCCATTTGGGAGTGTGTAACATTCTGTGCTTCATCTACTATAACAAAAGAATTTACAAATGTTCTACCTCGAAGAAATGCAAAAGGTACTATCTCTATTGTTTCCTCATCAAGTAGTTTTTGTATTTTTTCTTTATTGTAGAGCATATTAAGATTATGATAAATTGGTGCTAACCAAGGGTCCATCTTTTCTTTTATATCTCCTGGTAAAAATCCTATGTCTTCTTTAGACACAGTAGGCCTTGTGATAATAACCTTTTCTACCTGTTTGGTAAACAGCATATCTAAAGCTACTTGTGTTGCTACTAATGTTTTACCTGACCCTGCCATTCCTCTGATGACTGTTATAGGGGATTCTAATATATTGGATTTTGCTACTTTTTGTTCTTCGTTTAACTGAACGTTAAACTTGATTGGTTTTTTTGGTCTTCTCTTTGGAACGAATACTTCGTCCGTATGGTGGTTTGAAGGCATATATAATAACGTTATTGTTCTTATCTATAAATATAGGAAAAATTTGTTATATAACCAAAAAAAAAGAGGCCCGAAGGCCTCTCTTAATATAATTGAAATCTAATTCAGATTATACAGTAGCTAAATCGCTAACGAAAATCTTTCCGTAGAATTCTGGTCTGATCATTTTCTTAGCATAACGAGTCATGATACCTTTACGTGGTGTGAAGGTAGTTGGATCGTATACTAGAGGTGTCATCATTAATGGCACGTAAGGAGCATAAACAGCACCCGTTTCTAAGAACTGAGAACCTCTGTATCCTGTTAGGATTGTGTTTTCAGTCATATAAGGGTTCTTATATACTTTGTAACGTCCGTTTAATGAACCTACTTTCTGTACTCCAAAAGCAAAATCCATTTTGTCTCCGTCTGTGTTAGCAGCATATCCTGGAATTGATTCTAAGATTGTTGCTACAGAAGGTGAACATACTAAGAAGTTTGCTCCACCTCTTAACGTTTTCTGGTGAATTTTGTTAGATACTTTTTGGATTTTAGTTCCTAATGTTTGGAACCACTGTCCTTGAGTATTGTAAAAATCAGAACTAGCTGCAGTTCCTGTTGACCAAGATGTTCCATTCCATGATTTGTTATTTACAGCTGACCAGTTTTCAACAGTTACAGCATCTTGAATTAACATATCTAAGATCTCTAAGTCAATCTCCATTGAGATGTACTCGCTTAATAAAGAAGTTAACTCAGCCTCAGCGTCAATACTGTGGTATGCGTTAAGATCTTGAGAGAATTCTGGTGTCCATTGTGCTTTTAACTTTCTAGTCTTAGCTACAATTGCTTCAGAAGCAAGTTCTACGTTGATTTCTGGGATAGAAATTGGTGCTGATGGATCACTATCTTCAAAGTCTCCTCTTGAATTGTCTGCTGGCTGTACGTGGTAGTTTAGTACCACACCAGTAGCTGCATCTGCTAAACCACCTGCTTCTTTTTGTATAAATACTACATTAGATCCTACAATTTTTGTGTACTGAGGCAATACTGCTGCTCCTGCAAGACTGAAAGCTCTTACACCTTCTTTATCTGCATCTGCTGGTAAAGCGATAGTAACTGTCTCAAAATCTGCTAATGTTAATTCTGCATCGTAGTTTATGTCTGCTAATGCTGCTGGTGCTACTGCTACTGCTGCTCCTGGTGCTGCTACTGAATTAATTGAGTATCCAAATCTACCTGCTCCGTATAATCCACCTTCTACTTCATCAGTTACTTCCATCTTATCGTTAGCAGTAGATACGTTTCCGTACATGTTGTCGTTAGCTCCGAATCCGCTAGTTGCTGTTCCGTATTTAAAGTCTAAGTAAAATACAAGTCCTGAAGGTAAATTCATTGGTTGTACAGATACAAAGTCTTTTGCTGCTATTTGAGCGAATACCTTACGTACTAATGGTAAAGCTACTCCTGCCCACTGCTCTCCTCCACCAGCACTGAATGATGCTTGTGTTCCAGTTGAAGATCCTTCAGATACAATCTGTTTTGCTTGATTCTCAAGAATCATAGCCATGTTGTTTTTCTCGATCTCGTTAGTATATCCTTCTAAGAGTCCTGATTGAGTCCATTTGTCCGCTAAACGA
>Ga0233402_1000320_pt1 | contig 18600 bp, 18 predicted proteins | sample 54DmetaG_FD_182705 | JGI IMG/M metagenome (GOLD analysis project Ga0233402, IMG submission 182705) | Seawater microbial communities from Monterey Bay, California, United States - 54D | ecosystem: Environmental > Aquatic > Marine > Coastal | place: USA: California | collected 2016-11-11 | reverse complement strand
ATCGCAGTATTGCGTGTTTCAGGACCAAAAGCGATAAGTGTTTCTAATACACTGTTCAAATCTATTCACGACAAAAATCTTTTGAATCAACCAACGCATACGATTCATTTGGGGCATATTGTCGATGGTGATCGGGTTTTGGATGAAGTGCTGGTGAGTATTTATAAAAATCCACAATCTTATACTGGAGAAGATATCGTCGAAATTTCGTGTCACGGCAGTAGCTATATTCAGCAAGAAATCCTACAGTTGTTTATAAGAAATGGCTGTCGTTCGGCCAATCCAGGCGAATTTACTTTACGTGCTTTTCTCAATGGGAAAATGGATTTAAGTCAGGCTGAAGCCGTAGCCGATTTGATTGCAAGTGACAGCGCAGCAGCGCATCAAATTGCAATGCAACAAATGCGTGGGGGTTTTAGTTCTGAAATCAAAAAGCTTCGAGAGGAATTGCTCAATTTCGCCTCTTTAATTGAATTGGAATTAGACTTTTCAGAAGAGGATGTAGAGTTTGCCGATCGTCGCCAATTTGAAGACCTTTTGCAACGCATTGTGAAGGTTTTAAAATACCTTATTGATTCTTTTTCGACAGGAAATGTCATCAAAAATGGCGTTCCCATATCAATCATCGGAGCCCCAAATGTGGGTAAATCTACATTACTCAATGCACTTCTAAACGAAGACAAAGCTATTGTTAGTAACATCGCCGGAACGACCCGTGATGCTATTGAAGATGAACTAATCATTGAAGGTATAAAATTCCGCTTTATTGATACCGCAGGAATTCGTCAAACGGATGATACTGTAGAGTCAATAGGCATTAAGAAAACCTTTGCAAAAATGGCTGAATCTCAAGTCATCATTCAATTGATTGATGCTTCTCTAATTTCAAAAGCTAATACAGCTGATATTTTAGCCTCACTCGTAGAAACTAAAGCACAATATCCTGAAAAAGAAACGCTTGTGGTGTTGAATAAAATGGATTTAGCAGACAAAGCATTGCTGTCCAAAGTCTTTTCTGAACTTGAACCATTGCACATGAGCGCAAAAACTGGCACAGGGGTAGAGTTACTCAAAACAAAACTTTTGGACATGGTCCACATGGGCAAACTTCAAAACAATGATACTATCATTACTAATGCCCGCCATTATGATGCGTTAAGGCTTGCTTTAGAAAACATACAAAAAGTACAAGTTGGGATGCAAACAGGGCTCTCTGGGGATTTGTTGGCCATAGACATTCGTGAAGCCCTCTATCATTTTGGTCGCATTACTGGCGAGATCTCTACAGACGACCTATTGGGTAATATCTTTGCTAATTTTTGTATTGGGAAGTAATAAATATTTTTTAACATTAATAATCTATTTAATAAAAAAAAGCCTGTGATAATTGTATCACAGGCTTTTAGATAGTTATGGTAGTAATACTTATTCTTTGATAATTTTTACAGTTTTACTTTTGTTTTCAGCCTTGATTTTCAGCATATACATACCAGGGTTTAAAGTACTAAGGTCTAATCTGTTGTCGTTTAGTAAATCTGCGTTAGATTTCAGTACTAATTGACCTAATTGATTAAACACTTCAACACTATCTAGCCCTGAAAGGTTATTGATTGTGACCACATCTTTCACAGGGTTTGGACTAACAACTATAGAATTAAGTTGATTATCATTAAAAGATAATACGTTTGAACTTGTTGTAAATGACCAAACAGGGGTATTGGCAGCATCAGCAGAGCCTCCAGCATTTTTGGGCACAACTTGCCATAAGTACGTTGTTTCTGTACTAAGACCATAAAGTCTATAACCGTCATTTGCTGTAGTCTCGCTAATTAAACTTAACGTTGAACTATCAGTACCAAAATAATAATCATAAGCCGTCGGCGCATCACCGGTAATACCTGGAGACCAAGTAAAAACGTAATGTTGGTCGGCAGCGGTAATAGAACCATCATTATTCATATCAGTGTCGTTAGTTAAGTCTACTGTAGCTCCATCTGCTGGATTGGGTGTTGTAGCTGGTGATGGAGCACTAGCATATTTATTAGATAATCCTAGGTCATACAAATACAATCTGTCACCATTATTATTAATCCATACAAAAGCGATATAAATACTAGAACCTTCGTATGCACTAAGGTCTGCACTTAGTGTTGCACTTGGGCTAATGTCAACTTCGGTAAAGGATGTAATTTCAGTAAAACCAGAAGTCTGGTCAGTTGTTGACACTTGTATTGATAGCGCAGAACCATAATTATCAGTAAACTGGTCTTCAACACTGAAGTCTAATTGAGAAGTAGTAGTAGTGATTTCGACCAGTGGTGATACCAGCCAATCTTCACATGATTCCAATCCAGATGATGCTTCCCAAGTTATATACATGAATGGAAGTTCACCAGCATAATAGGTCCATGATTGAGCAGAACCTTCTCCATTTGCTCCAGCATATTCAACCCAGCCGCTTTCTAATGGGCTGGTTGACCAATCAAATTGGGCATAAGAAAAAAAGCCTAAAGTAAAGGCCAGTAATAAAGTAATTTTTTTCATAAATATATTTTTTTAAATTTTGTATAAATTTATGTATTTTTTGTTAAACAAAAAAAACAGATTTAAATTTCAATTATCATTAAATTATTTAGTGTATTTAAATATGTAATTCAATAGATAGGCGATTACATTTGGAATAATTCAAGTCATAAATTCCTAAAACCTTATATTTAACTTGACTATTCAAAACAAAAGTGTTTAATGCTATAGCTTAAACTATTTACAAAAAATTCATAAAAAAAATTTAAATCACAAAAAAAAGCCTACCATATGGTAGACTTTATAATATAATTTTTGTTCATGTAATTATTCTGTTTGTGTAGCAACATGAGCCTCAATCTGAGCTTGCATCCCTGAAACATCCATCCAGTCAGAGAACATGACAACTTTTCCATCCTCATTAAAAGCAATTACAGCGTACCATTTGTTATATATAGTTGCACCTGTAGCAGTGTGAGTGCCTGTCCAAGTTCCATAAACGCGAACTCCATTTGGTTCAGAGGTTGACTCTCCAACTTCGGAGTAGTAAGACCCTCCCCAATAGGCACCCTTAGAATCTATTCCTCCATCTCCAGGTAAAAAGGTTAAATTGTCAAATTCCTCAAAATATTGTTCAGCAATATTAACCATATCGTCTTTGCCTAAAATTTTATTTCCATTCCATACCGGAGGACTCCATTTTACAGTGTCGGCCAAATAAGCTGCAACTAAGCTACTGTCTTCAGTTTCAAAACCTTTGACATGATGTTCCAAAAATGATGTGTAATTTTTTTTAAATGTATCTTTTTGTGCTTCAGTTGGTCCTGTAACAGCATCTTGACAAGATGTCAAAACAATTAGAGTCGTAAATGCTAAAAATAAATTTTTCATATTGTAGTGGTTTAGTTAATAATATATTGCAAAGTACAATCTTTATTTTTAAATCAAAAATGACTGAACTAGAATAAAGATTACTGCCGTAAAACCATCAAATTGGCTTTGTAACCCGTGGTCAATAACCATTGTCCGGAGCCAATAATGCTTCCATTTTCGTCATAAACTTTAAGTTCTGCAGTATTGGGACTAGAAGTCCCTTCATTTAAGGCATAAAACTGTATAGAATTTAGCCCTTCATCCAGTTCTATATCCATCACATAGCCCGAATTTCTAAGAACAATATTAGGGTGAAGCACAACTTTATTGAGCATCAATTTTATACGGTCACCATCTTCATATTCATGGTCACGACATACGATGCGTATGTATTTTGATTTTGTTTTTATGTTGCCCAAATAATAATCTTTTCCGTATTTGGATACATCTTTCTGATTTTCACTAAACTTTTGTTTGATTTCCCATGATGGATCCACCACATCTCGAGGAGCTGAAATACTTCGTTCTCGTTTCGAAAAGCCATCAATGGGCGGGATGCCCATTGTTATTTTTACATCCTTCGTTGTTAATCCTCTTATGGGTGAAAGTTCTAGTATAGATGATGAGTTTTCATCGATCTTTCCTATTTCTTTTGCCTTAATCCGCAATGTTTTTCGTGCTGTTTCAGGTTGCGCATTACATAATTGTAACCCAATAAAAACAAAAATATAAATTAAAAATCGTTGCATATAGGTGCACTGGTTAATGACTGTAAAGATAAACACTTGAAACAAAAAACATACCAATCTTTTTAGTTCATGTAATATAAAGTAGGTTCTTCAAATTTCATATCTTTAAGATTTGTAAATCATTCCAAAAAAAATCTTTTTATTTGCTGTAAAATGACTCAAATGAAGTATAAAATCATTCAAGATTTAAAAAATATTTCTGGTGCGAAATACATCCTAACAGCAAATTGGCACAAAAAAAGGTATTCCAAGGGCTGGCGGTATGGAGAAGGCGAGGCCTTGGCTGTTGCAAAACCAGCTACCTTATTGGAAATTTGGAAGCTTTTGGAGGTTTGTGTTTCACATGATCTTATCGTCATTATGCAAGCAGCTAATACAGGACTTACAGGTGGATCTACGCCTTACGGATATGATTATGACAGGCCAATAGTAATCATCAATACAATGCGTGTCAATGGTATACACGTCATCAATGAAGGACAGCAAATTATTGGGTTGTCTGGAAGTACTTTATTTGGATTAGAGAATCTATTAGAGCCTTATGGTAGAGAACCACACTCTGTAATAGGCTCTTCATGCATTGGTGCTTCTATTGTTGGTGGTGTTTGTAATAATTCTGGTGGAGCATTGGTTAAAAGAGGTCCTGCGTACACAGAATTATCCCTTTATGCCCAAATTACTGATGAAGGCGAATTGGTACTTGTTAATGATATTGGCATAGATCTCGGGAATAATCCTGAAGAGATTTTAACAAATTTGGAGCAGAAGAAATACTCTACTCACCAAATAAAATATCCAAAAAAACGTGCCTCAGATAATACATACCACAAAAGAGTTCGCGATGTAGATGCGGATACACCAGCACGATTTAACGCTGACGGTAGACGATTATATGCTGCGTCTGGTTGTGCCGGTAAGATTGCGGTTTTTGCTGTACGTTTGGATACTTATAAAGCGCCTAAACGCAGTCAAGTTTTTTATGTAGGCTCAAATGCTGCTAACACCTTTACACATATTAGGCGAAGTATTTTATCAGAATTTAAAACATTGCCTTCTTCTGGTGAGTATTTGCACCGTGATTGCTATGATGCAGCCAAAAAATACAGTAAAGACACCTTTGTAATAATCGATAAGTTAGGACCAAATTTTATCCCTAAGCTGTTTGGCTTTAAACGTAAAATAGATTTATTGGCAGAAAAGTTTAGTATTCTACCCATCAAGTTTTCTGATAAGTTAATGCAGTTTCTAAGCTACTTTTGGCCCAATCATCTGCCAAAGCGCATGGAAATGTATCGTGATAAGTACGAACACCATTGGGTTATTGAAATGGCTGATGATGGGATTGATGAAGCCAAATTATTTTTCGCTGATTTTTTTAAATCTAATGAAGGTAATTTTTTTATATGTACCCCAAAAGAAGCAAAAAAAGCACTGCTGCACCGTTTTGTTGCCGCTAGTGCTATTGGACGCTACCACGCGCTGAATCAAAAGGATTTAGGAGAGATGATGTCTATGGATATTGCTTTACCAAGAAATGAAAAAAACTGGTTTGAGCAGTTACCAGAAGCAATGAACGATAAATTTGAGATGAAACTTTATTACGGCCATTTATTCTGTCATGTGTTGCACCAAAACTACATTGTAAAAAAGGGAGTTGATGCAGATGCCCTAAAACAAGAGTTGCTTAAAATTTATGATGAACGAGGTGCTGAATACCCAGCCGAACACAATGTTGGTCACGAATATGCAGCAAAGCCTAGCTTATTTAAATTTTATAAAAAATTAGATCCAACTAATGGATTTAATCCAGGAATTGGAAAAACAAGCAAATTAAAATATTGGAAGTAAATGTTATTTTGCTTTTGGTATGCGGTTTGCCCAAATTATTAAAATAACTAACCCAAATACAATCGTTGCAGCAATTACTTTTACTTGAAGTATTTCTGTAACTTTTAAGAAGTACATAATTACACTGGCATCAATTGTGGCAGCACCCGTGAGCACTAGGATGTTGCGTGCTGTTGTGCTAACTTTTTCGATGTCAATTTTCTTTTTCTTTTCTACCGACATCGTGTTGTAACCCGCCAATAGACTGGGGTGTTTTTTCACCATTAACCCGATAAAAACCAATAGCAAGCCTGTAAAAATAAATCCTTGTAGCATTTTGTGAAATTTACATGCTAAATTTAAGAAATCTAAAACATTTATTCATTTGTAATTTTTTACTTTTGAAGAAATTAGTAGGGATGAATAACGATTTAGGGAATTATAGAAAGTCTTATGATAAAGGCAGCTTGTTAGAAAGCGGTATTTCAGACAATCCTTTAGAATTATTTCAAAAGTGGTTTTCTGAAGTTGATCAGCATTTTCCACAGGATGAAACCAATGCGATGACTTTGTCTACCCTCGGTTTGGATGGCTTCCCAAAGGGCCGTGTTGTGCTTTTGAAAAAATACACGCAGCAAGGGTTCATTTTTTACACCAATTATGAAAGTGAAAAAGGAAAATCCATAATTGCTCATCCAAAAGTGAGTTTATCATTTCATTGGGCAGGCGCAGAGCGGCAAGTCATCATAAAAGGAAAAGCTGAAAAAATTGCAGCTGATGTTAGTGATGGCTATTTCGAATCTCGTCCAAGAGGAAGTCAATTGGGCGCTCATGCTTCTCAGCAAAGTACTGTAGTCCCAAATAGACACACTTTAGAAAATCAGCTTAAAACACTAGAAGAAAAATTTAAAAACAAGTCCATTCCACGACCAGAATTTTGGGGAGGGTTTATTGTGAAACCTATTGAAATTGAATTTTGGCAAGGGCGAGCCAACAGATTACACGATCGTATTCGTTATCAGCTTCAAAGTGATTTAAATTGGAAAATTGAACGTTTATCGCCCTGAAATATTGATCTTGTTCTCAGCCATGTATACTTTGTGATGTTCCAAGCTTTTTCATGATTTTAGCTTCAAATTTTAATAAGCTTTCCCATTTCTGATCGACTTCAAGCCGATTACCATAGTGACGCGCAAATTTGAGAAACATGGTGTAATGGTGCGCCTCGCTAATCATCAGTTTTTTGTAGAATTTTGCTAATTTTTTATTGCTCAGATGTTCTGAAAGGAGTCTAAAGCGTTCGCAACTTCTGGCTTCAATTAATGCAGCATAAAGTAAGCGGTGTACAAGCTGAGTTGTACGGCTACCGCCTTTAGGGAAAAACGTTAAAAGCTGATGAACATATTCATCTTTACGGTCACGACCAAGAACATATCCGTTTTCTAAAATCAAGTCATGTACCATCTTAAAATGACTCATTTCTTCTTCAACTAAAGCGGTCATTTCTTGTACCAATTCTGTATATTCAGGAAAACTAACAATAAGTGAAATGGCTGTACTGGCGGCTTTTTGTTCACAAAAGGCATGATCGGTCAGAATCTCTTCAAGATTCATTTCGGCGATATTCACCCAGCGTGGGTCGGTAGGAAGTTTTAGGCCTAACATGAGCTATAAATCTAAGTTAAACGTTTGTTTTAATGTTTCTAATGCTGGGTTTTTTTTCAAAAGCTTTGCGTATTTATCTTCAGATGTGTACGCATATTTTTTATCCAAGGCTTCATTTACACTAATTTCCAAGCGTATATTAAAATTGTTTAAAGATTTGCGTAAGAATTGTAATAGATCAAATTGGTTTCGTTCTACTTCAATTTTATTTGTTGAATTAGGAAATTCTAACTGAATCACATCATCATCTGTTAGTTTTGGCGTGTCAATTTTAAGTATTGCAGCGAGGTTATATTTTCCTTTTTTTTCAAGCTTATCCACAAAAGTATCCCAATATTCATTTAATTGGTCTTGAGTAAAAGAATCGGAGGGAAGATCTTCTTCTTTAATCTCAACATCCATTTGTTTGATCTGATGTGCCTTTTTCTGCTGTATACTTTTTAGCGATAAGCCCGAAGCCTGTCTTTTGATTCCTTTTATGACTGGCGCTTCAATTTTTGGTGGATTATACTTCGTTTCGGGTTCTTCAACAGAGGGTAGTTCTGTAGAAGAATTAACAGAATTTGTCTGAGGAATATTTTGGTCCGATTCAGTCTTAGATTCAGAAAGATTCTTATCCTTAAAAAAAGAGGCAGGTATTATGAAGCCCTCAGACTTTTTTTTTTCTCCATCAAAATTGATAGAGGCTAGTTTCATTAAGCAAAGTTCTACTAAAAGCCGTTGATTTCTACTCGTTTTGTACTTTAGGTCACAATCATTGGCAAGAGAAATAGCTTCCTTGAGGAATGTGGGGCTTGTACGTTCTGATTGAAGCTTGTAGCGCTCTTTTGTATCTGCACCAACCTCTAAAAGCTCTAGTGTTTCTGTTGATTTTGCAACATAAAGATCTCTGAAGTGTGAAGCTAAACCTGCAATAAAATGCTGACCTTCAAAGCCTCTAGCTAAAATTTGATTAAATTGAATTAGTAAAGATGGGATAGCGTTATCTAATATTAGATCAGTAATCTTGAAAAAAGTTTCATAATCGAGTACATTTAGATTTTCGGAAACTGCTTTTCGCGTAAGATTTTTCCCTGAAAAACTTACTACTCTGTCAAATATAGAGAGTGCATCACGCATTGCGCCATCAGCTTTTTGGGCGATGATATGCAATGCATCATCTTCAGCTTCAATATTTTGTGCTTTAGCGACAACTTTTAAATAGTTTTTAGCATCCGTTACTGTTATCCGTTTGAAATCAAATATTTGACAACGTGAAAGAATTGTTGGAATAATTTTATGCTTTTCGGTTGTTGCTAATATAAAAATGCAGTGTTTTGGTGGCTCTTCTAATGTTTTTAGAAATGCATTAAAAGCATTAGAGGACAGCATATGAACTTCATCAATAATATAAACTTTATAGCTTCCGACCTGTGGTGGTATGCGAACTTGATCGGTTAGGTTTCTTATGTCATCAACAGAGTTGTTGGATGCAGCATCAAGTTCAAAAATATTGAATGCGTAGTCCTCATTTTCATCGACAGAACCATTGCTGTTAATCATTTTAGCAAGTATGCGGGCACAAGATGTTTTACCCACGCCACGAGGGCCTGTAAAAAGCAGTGCTTGGGCCAAATGGTTTTCTTTTATTGCATTTTCAAGTGTCTGGGTAATAGCAGATTGACCAACGACATCTTTAAATGTTTTTGGTCTATATTTTAAGGCAGATACAACGAAATTTTCCATCTTTAACAAATTTAAAAATTCGTGTGGAATCTCAATAATTAAAGAGAGATAAAAAACAGACTATTTATTAACAATTTATGTATTTTTGCAGCAAAGCAGATCGCCTTATCGCTATTCGCTTTTGCGACTAGAGGAAAGTCCGAACACCATAGTGCAGCATAATGGTTAACAGCCATCGGCCGTGAGGTTAGGAAAAGTGCAACAGAAAGAATGTACAGGTTAAGCTGTAGTGAAATCAGGTAAACTCTATGCGGTGCAATGCCATGTAAACCAGCGTTTGAGCGCAGCACGTGCAATGCTGAAGGGTAGGCAGCTAGAGCGTATTGGTAACAATACGTGTAGATAAATGATAAGGGCTCTTATGAGAACAGAATTCGGCTTATAGATCTGCTTTTTTTATCTAAAAAAACTAAAACAATTTCCACCGTAGGTTTTTAATTCTTCAAAATGATTAAGATCTTTTAAATCCGTTTGTTTGGCGTGTTCAATAATCAATAACCCATCATTGTTTAGATATTTATTTTCAAAGATAAGTGAACTCATTAACTCAAAACTCTCTATTTCCAATGCATATGGGGGATCAGCAAAAATAATATCAAAAGTTTGCGTATTACGTTCCAAAAATGAAAATACATCACTTTTTAGAACGTCTATAGGCATGTTAAATTCTGCTGCTGTCGACTCAATAAATTTTGTGCATCGAAATTCTTTATCAACAGCCAAAACGGACAATGTTCCTCTAGAACAAAATTCATATGCGATATTGCCAGTACCCGAAAATAAATCAAGTACAGATAAATCTCTAAAATCGTATCGATGCATTAAAATATTAAACAATGCTTCTTTGGCCATATCCGTTGTAGGGCGCACTGGTAAATTCTTTGGTGCCTTAAGTCGTCGCCCTTTGTATGTTCCCGATATAATACGCATCAAAAACTATTTAAAAGCGTAAAGTTATTGGTAGTATCATCAACAGAAAAACGCATTTTGTTCGAAGATAGCAAGGATATATTTCGAATGTATTTGTAAGCTATATCGTAAAACGGATCATTTTTTTTAATGTTGCCCATAAACTTGCACTCGAACTGTTCAGGATTTAGTCCTAATTGTTCAGCGGTAAATAATATGTAGTATATGAAGTCTTCTTTGGTTTGGTATTCAAATCGATTGTAGAGTTTTAATTCATTTTGTTGGGTTACAACCAAATCAAAATAATTCATACCAACATGTACATACATTGACTCGTTGTTGTTGTTTTTTTGGATTTGCAGAATATGATCCAAAGCGATTGTCGTGCTGTGTTTATACTCGAAGCTACCAAATCGTTCAAATATGTAGTTGTTAATGTTTACAAAGGGAATATAAACCACCATAAGGTCTTCGTTTTTTATCACATCATAAGTGATAAAATCGGTTTTGAATATTTTTGTGTTAAACTTAAGGTAGTCCGAGAGATGTTCTTCTTCAAAAACTGCGGCAGGGACTAAGGTCATCATTTCATTATCGTGAATGACAGTAGTTTTTGAGAATGACTCTTTCAATTTCTCATTGGTATTGAAAAAGTGCATTAACTGATCTAAAACTTGCTTTGGGGTATTTGTTTTTTCAAATGAATAATTGATTAAATCACGTATAGAATTGTTTTCTAATATCAAAAAAGAAAGTCCATTCAAGCTTACTTGAATGGACAATGAAACCTCTTTTTCAAGGTTTTTATTGATCTTTTGAATAGTTTTTTGGCCAGTTCCCATTTGTATTTACCTCTTCCATTGAACCAACTTTTAATGTTGGTCCGTTAACGCCTTCTACAGAAACAACTTCTTTTTCCTTATTTATCAGGTTTTCATCCTGACCGAATAGTAAAATATCTTTTTGCACTGAGGCTTCAAATACAGGAATGTTTATATTGTTTTGATTTACTACACCTGTTTGAAGTTTAAATTGCTCGCCTTGTTTTCCAACAGGAACATTCATCATTGTTTTATATCGTGGGTCTGCACCAAACAAAGAGTCTTTTACAGCAACATATCCAAGGGTGTCAATGATAACAATATCTTTGGTAGTATCAACTCCATAACGACGAGTCAATACTTCGTCTATAATTGTAGAATCACGACGCTGTGTAATCGTAAATTTTTCGTTTTCAATAAAATTTACCAATGAGTCCCAGTTATTTTGAAATACACCAGTTACAGTTTTGTGTGCAAGTTGAGCATCTCTAATATCTTTAAGATTTTCTATAGCAATCTTGTAGCGCTTTTCTTTGAGTTGATTAAATTGAATTTCTCCATAGACAGACATAAAAGTAATGTAGCCTAAAAAGATGATTATAGCCCAAAGGCTAATGAGAATTGGGGTTTTGAATTTTTTTGGGATAAAGTTGTCGATTGCCCATACAATCAAAATAGTCAAAAGTATGACCGCGATAATTGAAATAATAACCATGTTTTTTGTAAAATTAAATTCAGACCAGACAAATCTACAATTTTTTTTTATTCATTAAAGTGAAAGCACGCAAAAATCATTCTTATATTTGAACAAAAAACTCCTCTTCCCAATTTTATGACAGCATCAGAATTTTATAAACTATTGAAATTGGGATTTCCTTTTGCACCAACATTAAAGCAAGATGCTGGCTTGCAACAACTTGCATCATTTATTACCTCTTCATCCAAACAACATGTTTTTTTACTGAAGGGCTATGCTGGTACAGGAAAGACTACCATCATAGGGACTTTGGTCAAAAATATATGGAAGGCCAATAAAAGCGCTGTTCTTTTGGCCCCAACTGGAAGAGCTGCAAAAGTAATTTCGACCTATGCATCAACCCAAGCTTTTACAATTCATAAAAAAATATACATACCGCGAACAGATAAAAGTGGCAAAATATCTTTTGTATTGTCTCCGAACAAACATAAAAACACTCTATTCATAGTCGACGAAGCTTCTATGATTTCGGATCATTCAAATCAAGGTGGCTTGTTTGGAAGTGGCGCGCTTTTAGACGATCTACTGCAATTTGTTTACTCTGGTATCAATTGCAAACTACTCTTGATGGGGGATACCGCCCAATTGCCACCAGTTAAACTTGAAATTAGCCCTGCTTTAGATGCTGCTAAACTCGAGCTTAATTACAACAAAACTACTCAAGAGATTGAGCTTGATGAAGTTGTACGTCAAGCGCAAGATTCAGGGATACTATTCAATGCAACTTTATTAAGAGAGTCTATTTCAAATCAATTTTTTGATAATTTTAAATTTAAAATCAAAGGGTTTAAAGATATTATTCGATTAGATGATGGTCATGAAATTCAAAATGCACTAAGTGAATCTTACAGTGCTAACGGATCAGAAGACACTGCCTTAATTGTTCGTTCAAACAAGCGTGCTAATGCATACAATCAACAAATTAGATCACGAATATTATTTAACGAGCACGAGCTAACATCTGGAGATTTTCTTATGATTGTCCGTAATAATTATTTTTGGTTAAAGCCAACTAGTACTGCTGGGTTTATTGCCAATGGTGATATTATTGAAGTCTTAGAACTGTTTAGTATTAAAGAGCTTTACGGATTTAGATTTGCTGAAGTTAAGATTCGCATGGTTGATTATCCTAAAATGAAGCCATTTGAAACTGTTTTGATGTTAGATACCATAAGTTTAGAAACGCCCTCATTGCCTTATGAAAGGGCCAATACACTATACCAAGAGGTTCTTAAGGATTATGCCAATGAAACTTCTGGTTACAAAAAATTTATTGCCGTTAAAAAGAATAAATACCTCAATGCATTACAGGTTAAGTTTTCCTATGCAATTACTTGTCACAAGTCACAGGGAGGTCAATGGGATACGGTGTTTGTTGAGCAGCCCTATCTACCAAACGGTATTGATGTCGACTATCTTCGTTGGCTATATACCGCACTAACAAGAGCCAAGGAAACCTTATATTTGATTGGTTTCAAAGAAGATTATTTTGAAATATAAACTAATCTTTAAATATTTATATTTAAAAAAATAGTAAATTTACTTTCATTAATTATGTCTATGAATGTCATCGCAATGATTCCCGCACGCTACAGTGCTAGCCGTTTTCCTGCAAAACTCATGCAAGATTTAGGTGGTAAAACAGTGATCTTGCAAACGTACCTAGCTACTGTGAATACAGGTCTCTTTGATGCAGTATACGTAGTAACAGATAGTCAAATCATTTTCGATGAAATTGAGCGTAACGGCGGTTTAGTGCTTATGAGTCAAAAGCAACACCAGTCTGGAAGTGATCGAATAGCAGAAGCCATAATCGATATCCCCTGTGATATTGTAGTTAACGTTCAAGGAGACGAACCTTTTACAGAACGTGAAAGTCTATCAAAATTATTGTCAGTTTTTAAACACGACGTAGGCAATGAAATCGACCTTGCATCCTTGATGGTCAGAATTGATGACCAAGAAGAAATTCACAACCCCAATTGTGTTAAAGTTATAACTGATAAGAATAATTTTGCTCTTTATTTTTCACGCAGTCCTATCCCGTACCACAGAGATAAGGAAATAGACGCCCACTATTTTAAACACAAAGGCGTATATGCTTTCCGAAAAAAACCTCTTTTAGATTTTACTAAATTGTCTAATGAAAATCTTGAAGTTTCTGAGAAAATCGAGTGTATTCGTTTTTTAGAACATGGTAAAAAAATCAAAATGGTTGAAACCCATGTCGCAGGAATAGAGATTGACACAGCTGAAGATTTAGCCAAAGCCAAGAAGTTATGGCAATCAAATATAAACCCTTCCCAAATCTAAAACTATGAATTTTAAAAATTTCCCTATGGTATCTAAGGTCGTATTCGGCCGAGGTAGTTTCAATCAAATAAACGAAATTATTGAACCGAAGCGCTTAAATGAACGTGCTCCGTTTATTTATTTAATTGATGATGTTTTTGAATCAAATACAAGTTTAATTTCTCGAATATCTTTACTCTACGACGATTATATTATTTTCATTTCTAGTGAGGAAGAACCCAAAACCACTCAAGTCGATACTTTAGTTGAAGACATCATTTTAAAAACAAAAGCAATCCCATCGGGCATCATAGGAATTGGAGGCGGAACCGTTATGGATCTAGCTAAATCTGTTTCTGTTATGTTAACCAATAACGGTTCAAGCGAGGAATACCAAGGCTGGGATTTACTGAAATATCCTGGTGTATACCATGTTGGTGTTCCTACAATTTCTGGAACTGGTGCAGAAGTATCGCGAACTGCTGTTTTGTCTGGATCGAAGCTAAAATTAGGCTTAAATAGTGATTTTACACCCTTTGATCAAGTGATTCTAGACCCAGAATTAACTAGTGGTGTGGAAAAAAATCAATGGTTTTATACCGCCATGGATTGTTTTATTCACTGTGTAGAATCGCTTAATGGCAATTTTATAAATTCTTTTAGTAAAAGCTATGGAGAAATGGCATACGAGTTATGTCATGAGGTATTTTTGGGAAATGATAGCTTTGAGGAAATGCAAGATAAACTCATGATGGCATCTTGGCATGGGGGGATGAGTATCGCATATTCTCAAGTTGGTGTAGCACATGCCTTGAGTTATGGGTTGTCTTATGTGCTAGGAGTTAGGCATGGATTGGGTAATTGTATAGTTTTCAATCATCTCGAAGAATTTTATGCTAAAGATGTGACTTTATTCAAACAAATGATCGATAAACACCAAATTTCACTTCCAAAAGGAATTTGCAAATCAATCAGTCAACAACAGCTCAACAAAATGATTGACGTAGCCATGAATTTAAGCCCGCTTTGGGAAAACGCAATTGGTCCAGATTGGAAATCTGTAATCACAAGGTCAAAGTTGGAAAAGTTATACCTAAAAATGTAATGATTAAATATATTTCTAAGCTTATATATTACAAGTTATTGGGGTGGAAAACTACGGGTTTTAGTGATTTCAGTCAGGTTAAAAAAGCAGTAATTATCGCTGTACCACACACAAGCTGGCATGATTTCTATATTGGCGTATTATTGCGCTCTGTTTTGGGAATTCAAGCAAATTTTGTTGGAAAAAAATCACTTTTTAATCCCCTTACAGGGTGGTTATTTAAAGCTCTCGGAGGTGCTCCTGTTGTTCGTAAAACCAACGAAAAGCAGGTCGATGCAATTGCACGTCTGTTTCAAGAAAAAGGGGAATTTCGAATGGCTATTGCTCCAGAAGGTACACGAAAGAAAGTTGAATCCTGGAAAACAGGATTTTATTATATCGCCAAAAAAGCAAAAGTACCCATACTTATGTTTACTCTTGATTTTAAAAATAAAGAAAATAAGTTTTCTGAGCCATTTTACCCAACTGATGATGTTGAGGCAGATTTTAAATTTATGCGTAAATTTTATGAAGGTGTAGTTGGAAAGGTTCCTGAGTATTCCTAATCTTCGTGCATAGAATGGTACACATTCTGAACATCATCGTCTTCTTCAAGTTTTTCTAGTAATTTTTCAACTTCCAGAACTTGTGCTGAATCCAATTTTTTTGTGCTTTGCGGTATACGCTCAAATCCAGAGGATAGTATTTCAATTTGTCGCTTTTCTAATTCCGATTGTATGGCACCAAAACTTTCAAAAGGGGCATAGATCAAAATCCCATCCTCATCTACAAAAACCTCCTCTGCGCCAAAGTCAATAAATTCTAATTCAATTTCCTCAGGGTCAAGCCCTTCTGCATTAATCCTGAAATTACACGTATGATCGAACATAAAAACAACAGATCCAGAGGTGCCTAGGTTGCCATTACATTTATTAAAATAACTCCTAACATTAGCTACAGTTCTAGTGTTGTTGTCTGTAGCTGTTTCGACCAGCACCGCTATACCGTGGGGAGCATATCCTTCAAATAAAACTTCTTTATAATCACCTTGACTTTTGTCGCTAGCACGCTTTATAGCACGCTCTACATTGTCTTTAGGCATGTTAACAGCTTTCGCATTTTGAATTACAGCACGTAATCTGGAATTGTTTTCTGGGTCAGGACCACCTTCTTTAACAGCCATGACTATATCTTTTCCTATTCGTGTAAAAGCTTTGCTCATTGCTGACCAACGTTTCATTTTCCTCGCTTTGCGGAACTCAAATGCTCTTCCCATTTTTTTAAAATTTTGATTGTAAAATTACAAATGCTTTTTTTAAATTCAAATTAAGCTTTGTATTAATAGCTTCTTTTAATTTCTTCAAATAAAGAACTGCTTTCAAAAAGAAGATGTTTTGGCAATGTATTGTACTTGGGTATTACAGCAAGATAGCGTTCATCGTTGGTCGTGTAAACAAACTTATATTTTGAGTGATTTAGACGTAAAACGCGCATTAAATCCTTAATAAAGTCTTCGTGCGGCACAAGATCTGAACTCCCACAATGATATATACCGTATTTATTTCTATTTATGATGTAATGTACCAATTGAGTGATTTTGCTGTCCCAGCAAACATTCATTATTAGATTTGGAAAAAGCTCAATGAATTCATCTAAATCGTGTAAGGTTTTAAGCTCTTGGACTCTTGGAGAACGAATACCAAAAACCATGGGCAAGCGCAAAATGACAATTTGCTTTTTAGGTAATTTCAATAACTGTTGTTCAACGCGAATTTTAAAATGACCGTAAATACTATTACTTAGCGTGGTGTCATTTTCATAGCTAGGGTATTTACTGTAAGCATCAAAAACATTAGAGGATGAAAGATAAATTATCCGTACTTTTTTATTTGCTTTTGCATACTGAAAGAGATGTTGATGAACAATTAATTGGTATGCAAACGCTCCACGTAAAGCGGAAATAATCACATCGGGTTTTAGAACATTAAGGTGCTGAACAATATCATCATCTTCAAAGTTGTAATTAAAAAAATGCTTATTTGATTTGAATTTTTTTTCTGAAGAACAATAGGTGCCAAAGGTTTTGAAATACGGCGCTAATTCTTTGTAAATTGATTGCCCTAAAAATCCACTTGCACCCAATATCAATACCCGCTTTTTTTTAGGTGCCATAAACTCTAATTATCCTTTATAAAAAGGTAGCTTTATCACTTTAGCTAAAACAATTTTTTTTCTGATTTTTATACCAATTTCAGTACCTACCTCAGAAAATTCACTGCGCACATAACCCATACCAATACCCTTGTTAAGTGAAGGAGACATCGTACCGGAAGTTACAGAGCCAATAACAACCGCATTAGAATCTACAATAGGGTAGGACTGCCTTGGAATTCCACGATCTTTAAGCTCAAAACCAACAAGTTTCCGAGTGACTCCATTAGCCTTTTGTTGCGAAAGTGCATAATCGTTGGTAAATGACTTTGTGAATTTTGTAATCCATCCCAAGCCAGCTTCAATTGGAGAGGTAGTTTCATTGATATCGTTTCCATACAAACAGTACCCCATCTCTAATCTAAGTGTGTCTCTTGCAGCCAATCCTATTGGTTTAATACCATATTTTGCTCCAGCTTCAAAAACTTGATTCCACAATTGTTCGACATCGGTATTTTTGCAATAAATTTCAAATCCACCACTTCCAGTATATCCAGTAGCAGAAATAATAACGTTTTGAATTCCAGCAAAATCAGAAATTTCGAAATGATAAAATTTGAGCGCTTTCAAATCAACGCTGGTAAGAATTTGCATAGCCTCAATAGCCATAGGTCCTTGTATGGCTAATAGGGAATAATCATCACTGATGTTAGTCATCTTTGCACCAACATCATTATTAGCACTAATCCATTGCCAATCCTTTTCGATGTTGCTGGCATTAACAACTAAGAGGTAGGCGTTTTCTTCCAAACGGTAAATAATAAGATCATCTACAATACCACCTTTATCATTGGGCAAACAACTGTACTGCGCTTTACCAATGCTCAAAATTGATGCATCATTAGAAGCTACAGACTGTATAAGTGCTAAGGCATTTGGACCTTCAATTAAGAACTCACCCATATGAGAAACATCAAATACACCAACCCCTTTGCGAACGGTTAAATGTTCTGCATTTACACCTTCATACTGAACAGGCATTTGATAACCAGCAAATGGAACTAATTTTGCACCAAGTGCCTTGTGAATTTCATAGAGCGCTGTTTTTTTCATAAGATCTATTTGAATACAAATTTAGGTAAATTTTATTCAAATTTGATGCTTAGAAGTTCAATAAGAACGTTTTAAATTGAGAATAATCCTCAACATAAATAGCTGATTTTT
>Ga0233402_1000294_pt1 | contig 19205 bp, 25 predicted proteins | sample 54DmetaG_FD_182705 | JGI IMG/M metagenome (GOLD analysis project Ga0233402, IMG submission 182705) | Seawater microbial communities from Monterey Bay, California, United States - 54D | ecosystem: Environmental > Aquatic > Marine > Coastal | place: USA: California | collected 2016-11-11 | reverse complement strand
TTTGGATTCTGCAAGAGGTCTATATGCTCCTGCGTCTTGGAAGAAATTCCTTACTAAAATGTCGAACGGATTACGTTCTCTTAAAAATGTATTCATATCATTAAATTTGTGAGTGCCTAAGCTACTCGGGTTATTAAAAAATTAAGTTCGCTCTGAGGTCGATCTTTATTTAATATAAATATAGGTAAAATAATTTAAATAAACAACTTGTTTATCTGTTTTTTTATTTCTTCTGCTATAAACTTATTTCCTGCTTTATTAGGGTGGTAGTCCGTATTACTAGTGTTTAACCCTCTTTCGTATATAATTTCTACCCATCCTTTCTTTCCTTTATCAGAAAGTGGTAACCATAGATGTGAATGAGGTATTTTAGGAGAAGAAGATATGTTATCGTTTAATTTTTTATTAATTAAACTTATGCTGTCTAACTTAGAAAGATTCCAAAGAATAACTTTATGTTTATCACTTAAAAAATTAGCTATATTAATTATGCTATTAATAGTTTTATCTTCTTTTATAATACTAGGTATATAAAAAGTGTTGTACCAATCTATTACAGTTTTGTGCTCATCTTTTGTAAAACCAGAAACTCTTTTTTTATTTCCATAAATAACTTTATCTCCTACATTAAGTCTACCTTGTCCAGACAGTTGTATGATTACAATATCATTTTTTTTAAAATAATCTAGTTTTGAAACTATACTGTGTAGAATATCATTATTAGTGCAACCTGATTTTGCATAGTTAGTATGTGGTGTGTTTATATCATTTGTGAGCATACTTGGCCATAGGTTCTCACTAAATGAATCTCCAAAGATGTAAATCATGTAATAAAAGAAGGTTTACAAAGTGAATTAAACTCTTTGGTAAGTTCAGGAAAACCGTTTGAGTATATTTTATCTTTTGACCATTCTAAGCTGTCAGTTGAAAAATTACTTTTTACTATCTTACCTAAAGGAATTGGTAAATACATATATGGTTTTAATCCTGTCTTTTGTAGTTCGGTAGCAAAAGGTGAATCTGTGTATATTTTTTTTAAGTCTTCTTTATCTGAATGTATATGTAAGCTTGAATCTAATGAATTAAAATTAGTAATATCCCATTCTAGTAAGTCATCATAATTAAAATATGCAGTTGGATAATCTTTACCTATAATAGATCTGCCAATAAAAACGTCATATTCAAACACATCCTTTCCTATCGAACTTTTAATGTCAGAGTTATTAACTTTATGATTAGTTTCAAAGCAGTTAGAATGTAAATCTTTATTTAAACTAAAATCGTCATCGTAGTAGTCCCACTGTAAGAATGTATAGTATGGGTTGTAAATCTTATTATCTAATGTTCTGCTTGACCTGTATATACTTTCGTACTTATGCACAAATTCATTAACTATGTATAAACCTTCATCAAATGTCTTTTCATCTGTGATAAAGAACTCTCTATTAACCTTCGTATCTTTCCAACATTGGTTATTAAGAGATTTAAAATGTTTCTTAACGTACAGCATATCAGTAATAGGGAGGTTGTGTTTAAAACATACCCTGGAACTTAGACCAGTTGTAAAACACCGATGAAGTAAATTTGTTTGAGAGAAAGGCATACCGAAATATGCTTTATATGGGAACTTTGAACCAATAATTGAACTATCAACTAGTAATATTCCTTCGTTTATTTTTTCTACAATTGCTACAGCTTTATCTTTTTCTCTATCGTCGAATGGCCCTTTACCGTCAGGTGGAAATGTAGAAAACTTATTTACTGTGTATCCAAATTCTTTATTAATAGACTTGAAGTGATTTTCAGCATTACAGAAGTTTGAAACCCAATGTTCAACTACTGGTGAATTTACCAGTTCTATTTGAAGTTCTTTATCTTTACCGAAATCAAGTTTTAGATTCATTTTGTGTACTGTTTAAGTAGCCTGTATGTTTAACATAAATATCTGTCAAAATTACTGCGTAATAACCTAATGAACCAAACCAAGAAGATGCTTTTTCTTCAGTTATGTTACCAAATGGTTCAACCGTTCTATAATCTTTGGTCCGTCTAAGTCCAGGATTCCAAGTGTAACCTGAAAATGTTCCTTTATGTACTCTTAATCTATGATATTTAATTCCATTAAAGTCTAATAATTTATCATGCCAAGTATGTCCACTGGTATTTCTTAGACCTCTTAACCACACAGTGACCATTTTAGGGTCTGTGTCCATTAGTTCAAATGACTTTTCAATAAACCCTTCTTTAGTAAATTTCCAATCTTCTTCTAAGTGAAAAATATAAGGGGTTTTAACTAACCTGTAAGCTTTATCAATACTTTTAGATTGACCTATATTTTCTTTGTTGAGTATAAGAGTAGTGTCACTTAACTTATGAGCATATTCCTTTATGAGTGTCTGATGAATTGTTTTATCACCACTATCGTCTATTATAATGAACTCTTTGATAGGATAGGTATTGAACTTATTAAAAGATTTTAAAGTTTTACGCAATAGGCCTAATCTACCACAACAAGTAATTACAACTGTTACTCCTCTACTAGTGTCCATCTCTCCAGTTATTTGAGATCTCCGGAGGAGCTTTAAGAGTTACACCAGGTAGTTCAGTAGTATCTTGCATTATTTGCTGAACTATAGGAGCAAACATTTCAACATCTTTTTCATCACAGTTAATAATCAATTGATCATGAACTTGTGCTTGTACTTTAGCATCTAAACCTAATTCCTTAGCTTTACGATTTATTTGTAGGGCAGCACGGTTCACAACTGCTGCTGCAAGAGACTGCAATTGGAAATTTAGGCAGTTATTAAGACCGTTTCGATAATCTCTATATGCTTTCATTACCTGATCTTTACCGTACTGCACCTCTAGTTCTTTTCTAAATCTCCAATCCATCATTCGATCACCAAATTTAGAATATATTTTTTTAACTTTAGGTAAATGCCTTATTCTACCGACATAGTTAGTTATTTTACCATATGCTTTGACTTGCTCTCTAGATCTTTCTCTCCACTCTTTAAGTTGAGGAAACCCATTTAAGTAACCTTGAACTAACTCTTCAGCTTTCTTCTGAGGTATTTCTAAAGTTCTACCTAATGCATAAGCTTCCATACCGTATGCAATACCTAATGAATAAGCTTTAGCTTTATTACGTTTAACAGGATCTAACTTTTTAAGGTAGTTATCAGCTTTCTTATCTGCAGATATACCTTCTAACTTTTCAGTTTTTATAGCAACAGTAGAATAGAAATCCCATCCTTTATTAAAGATCTCTTGAAGATTTTTATCTCCAGTTACACTTGCAAAACAGTGAGGCTCTAAAGATTCGTAATCCGCATCAATAACTTTTCTACCTTTACCTGCAATTAGGAATGCTCTAACAATATTAATATACTTCATCAAGATAGGAGCATCTTCTCCTTCTTCAAGAGGTTTCGGTAATTGTTGAGCATCTGATCCGTAACGACCAGAAACTGTACCATTCTGCTTAAAGTAAAAGTAGTACCTACCGTTCTCGTTTCGATCTAAGAATCGATCGACATAGGTAGATTTAACTTTTAGTAACTTATTATATATCCTAAGGTTTTCAGCCCATGGATGAGTAGAAGATAAATGCTCAACCATACTCATGTCAAACTTATCTCTACCTGATTTTGTATTAGCACCAGAAGTAAGAGGTTTTTCACCCATATACTTAAATACTATCTCACCTAGATGCTTTTTAGATTGTATATTAATGTATTCACCATCGTTATACTCTTTCCACATATCTAAACATAGTCTCTTAGCTTCCTTTTCATCGATATGCTCAATGTTACCGGTAAGTAAAAACTGTTTAACTCCTTCTTCAGTAGCATTAGTAGTTTCTACATCTTCTATCTTTTTTTGAGTTAAAGAATATTTACCAGTTTTTTCACTCTTATCTAAAGGTAATGAATACCTAGATACTAGCTTTTGAGCAAAGTTACCTTTATGAGATATAGGAAATTTATCTTCAGCAGTTTTTAGTACCCATGCTTTAGCCTCTGATGTAGCTAGAAGCGATTTCATTACAATCTCTTTGTTTTTCTTTAGATCTTCAGTAATTTCACCATCAATCTTATTAAGCAAATCCATATCAAGATCTACACCTAACATTTCCATAGGTAAAGTAACTTCTCTGTAGATCGGCATAACTTCGTCTTCGAAGAAAAACTTCTCTAAACCTTCTTCTTTAAGCTTAGCCAGATATAAATTACAAATACGAAGGGTAAGGTCAGTATCAGCACTAGCATATTTAGAAAGGATATCCAAATCCGCTTTATAAATCTGGAAACTCTCTTTTGTAACAGATCCACCATTTCTTTTAATACTTTCTTTTAGTTCAACTTGTTCTTCGTTAGCAGCTTTTTCTATATCAAGTCCTAACGCCTCTTGGTTCATTATAGCAATAGATTTTAGTCCAAAAGGATTACCAAAACCAAATGCACCTTCTTCGTACACAGTATGTACTAGAAGTCCAGTATCAACCCATATCTCCATAGAAAGGTCTACACCGTAAAAATTATTTATAAACTGAACATCAAACGAAGCATTGTGAAAGACTAATTTCTTACCTTTTAACATAGCTAGAAGTTTTCTAGATAAATCTTCAGTAGACTCATCATCTATCTTCTGTAGTTCTAATAAATCTTTTTCGAAGTTCCAAACTAAAGTAGGTAAGTAAAAACCAACACCTTCTGCTCCAGATAGAGACCATCCTACAACTTTATCTTTTCTAGGGTTAAGACCTGACGTCTCAGTATCGACAGCTATTACATCTGACTCTTTAATGTGCTGTATCATTAATTTTAACGTCTCAGAGTCTTGGACGGTATAATACTTTTTTTCCAATTGCATATGTATAACCTTTTTATATACTATAAAGATAAGAACTTTTACTAAAAGAACCTACTAAATAACGTTGTTTTTTGGGTTGGTATTTGAACGACTTATACCAATTGCAAACAGCTCTAAATCTTGTGGTAGTTTAATAGCTGCTTCTATAGTGCTGGCTACTTCATCAAATTTAACCTTAGGAAAATTATTAACATTATTCTCTAAAGTGTTTGGATATATATTTAGGATTCTCACAGTTTTATCTAAATCTCTAGTTTGAATAATTAAATCGTTAAATTCCTGTTTGCTTTTTAAATAAGCCTTATTAGGAGACCCATAAAAGATACCAGAGGTAAGTATATTAACAATAGTTTTGTTTTGCATTTTCCATGCTTGATATACCTGGGTATATAAAGTAGCTTGTAAGTCACCAGAGTTACTGCAGTTGATAAATACGTCACTATCTTCTAATTTTTCTACTATATTATATTGATAGTTTACTATTCTTTCTCTGAGTTCTAATACACTATGGTTGTTGGTACTAAAGTAGTTTACTAAACCTTCACCAAGACCATGGCTTGCACCTGTAATAGCTACTTTCATATCAACTGTCTTTTTTGGTCTGTGTTACTGTAGTAGTAAAATCCGATTAAACTATATCTATCTCCTTTTTCAATTTTTGTTATTTCATGTTCTCTAGTATGGTAGAAAGAATATATTTCTCCTCTTTTCTCACCTACCGATATATCTGGGTTGTAAAGTTTAAACTCACCACCTTTATAATCATCTGTTAAGTTAACACCTACGTTAAAAGACTGGTCTGTGTAGTATATGTCTTTATGTTTTGAAAATTGATCTCCTTCGTGATAATGGAAGAAATTAATAACATCTAACTGTCGTGTTATTTTAAGATTTTCTTGTAGTTCTAAGTAGTTATCAAACTTATCAAAAATCCATTTTGTACTAGAGTTATTTTCTATAACCCTTGAAGTATAATTGATTGTACTATCTTTAACACCTAAACGGCTACTATTAGCTCTTTTACCTTCTAAAGAAGAATAGGTGTTAATAATCTTTTCACATTCCTCTATACTAAAATTCTCCATAAAGGTCAAACTTCATAGGTTCTTCTTCCGGAATTTCTACCTCTTGTTTTTCAATTGCATAAAGTTTTCCATCCAATGGATCTAATTGATATGAACCTTTAAATTTAGTCTTACGCATATACATTGTGAGTGCCATAACTAGACCTTCAATAGTGTTACCTTGGTCAATTACTAACTCCCAGTTATCACCAGGAGGCATTCTGTTTGCAATAAGAGTTTTTTCTTCTAATATTTCTATTTCTGCCATTACTGTCTTAAAGTTTTTCTAATAGTAAATTCTGGATCAGTAAAGAATTGAGGTATTAAACTACTGTGAGTAGCTCTAATAGGATTAATATCTAAACCTCCTCTACGTGTATATAAACAACTTACCATTAACTGCTCAGGTTTAAATCTATCAGTTAAATGAGCAAAAATCATCTCACAAATCTCTTCATGAAAATGACTTACTGTTCTGTGACTAACTATATATTTTGCTAAAGAATCAGCAGATGGTAATTCGCTACCTTTCATATAAATAAATACATCACCCCAATCTGGCTGATTAGTAACTCTACAATTAGATCTTAATAAGTTAGATCTTAATTTTAATTCGTTAACTTCTGGGTCTTTATCTGCTACTGCAAGTTGAGATGAATCTGATTTAAATGCAGTAAAGTCTATTTTATCTAAATCCGTAGCTTCACTTAAGTCAATATACTCATCAGAAAATGATAAAGGTTCAGTTTCAAAATCTGAAGCATAAAAACTTACAGTTGTTGTAGTCTCTAATAATTCATCCAAATCTCTCTTAACTCTTGCCTCTATTCCAGTAATACAATCAGCTGCATTATCACCAATCTTAGTCATATTAAAAGAGTTTAAATATAACTTAATAGATTTGGATTCTACGTGATTTTCAGAATTAGATGGACAAACAATCTTTAGTAGACCTGCAACCGGTTGACCTTTAGTCGTAATAGCTGAAACTTCGTAACAGTTCCAAGTATCTACTCCTACAAATTCTTCTCCAGTTAAACCATAACCTTCTCTGTTTAATGATCTTGGTATTTTAACTAGTAAGTCAGGAGCATAAGTATCTTTATAACCTGCTCCACCTACAGTACCTAAATGTTTTGAAGCAATTTCAACTACTTCTTCGTAATTTTTAATTTCACTCATAATAACCGTATGTATAAATTGAACCATCTACCTCAGTAGTCTCATCTGTGAATATAACGCCAAGTCTTTCATAAAACTTAACTGCTTCAGGATTAGACCATAAAGTAATTTTTTTATATTTCTTTTTTAAACTATTAAACATTTTAGCACCTAAACCATCTCCTTTAAACTCAACAGTAAACCTGCTTAAATGTACATTATCACCTTCCTCTCTAATAAAAGCCCATCCTGCATTACCACCTGAGTTACTTAGATAAATCTTAGCACAATCAGATCTGTTGTAACCATTTTCTACCCAGTAATTATAAGCATCAGTAAGGTACTTATCTGTATCATTTCCTATAGCTGATAATTCCGATATACTTATTATTTCTTTTAGATCAACTGTAGAATATAGTTTAGGTTCTAAAACTCTTTTAAATTGCTTAGCTCTATCTTTTACTGCTCCAGTTAGTTCAACTAATTTAACATCTAACTCTTTTGTATACATTTCAAACAAAGCAACAATCTCGTCTCTAAATTTTACATCTGCACTTCTAACACCATCATCTTCTATAGGTATTTCTGCAGGTAAATAAAATATGTAGTCATAACGAGGTATTACTTCTTTAGCTACTCCTACTGCATAATCTAATATCCACTTATCTACTTTTCCTTGATCAAATAACCACTTAGTGTAAACCAATCCGTCTAAAGCACATCTATCTGATATAAAATGATCTTTTACAATATTTTCTGCATGAATAGTAACAGTAAATATTTGAGACATATTACTACCTTCTTCATTAATATTAATACCCTTAGCAGCAATTTTACGAGTTAGTTCATCAATAAACTCAAACCCTTTTAAATCATCATCTTGCTTTAGATAACGTAGTAATGTAGACTTACCAGTAGATTGAGCTCCTGTAATTGCTATTCTCATATTTTTTTACCGTTTGTAAAGTTTCTAAAACTTTTAATATTATCTAATATAAGATTAATATCTAGGTTCTCCAACGGATAATCAATTAATTCATGTAATTTTTGAGATTCTTTACTCCATAGTCCTTCTGGTCCGTATGGTATATTTTTGATACCGTGTACTACTGGGTTACTAGTATCTAAAGAATATATCCACTTATAGTCTGCATGCTTGTAGAAACTAAATTCTTGAGGTAACCCACAACCTAATAGATGATGAGGTTTATCCTTATTAATAATGTTATCTCTCTCTAAATCTCCAAGTAGCTTAACACGTCCTAACATCCAGCTAACATACTTGTTTGGATGTGGACAAGACTCTCTATAATACGAATAATCGAAAGAAATAGCTATCATATCAACATTAGCTATCTCATCCATTGCTCTATAACAATCTCTTATTTCTTGATAAGTTTTACCTTGAACTACACCAATACTCTTACCTGGTACATGAGAATAGTTCTTGAACCAATTAGCAGCTTGTTGCATAGTCTTTTCAGCATTCTCTAATGCATCCGGAACAATATACCAAGTAGGTTTTAATCTCTCAACCCATAAAGCAAATCTATCTGCTTCAAATGCTTCTTCTAGTTCAAATATAGAATTATCTAAAATTACTTCTCTACCTTTTTTAACTGCATGCTCAAAAGTATCTCTATACCTACCATTCTCCTCTAATAGGTGAACTAGTGCATAGTCATAATCTGTTAATCTTTGAACTTCGTCAAAAAGGTCTATAGGAGCCTCATGAGCAATTTTAATCATTCATTATATCTTTTAAACTGTTATCGTAATCTGAAAATGCTTTGGTCATTAACTTATTAATTTCACCAACTTTGTTAGTGTATGTTTCTGCAACATACTCATCGACTAACTTTAATGGAACATACTTTACTCCATCTATTTCTTTTATATGATCTTGTAAATTAATCGGCATCAAAAAACTGTTTAAGGTTAGGTCTAAAGTAACTTATACTCTTTAGTACTTTTCTATCTCTTGTACGGTAGACAACGTACCGTCCTTCCGCAACCTTCTCAAAATGACAGGCCTCACCTTGCTCCTCACTTCTTTTGCTGACACTCTGTATGGCTTCTTCTTCAGTTTTACAAGCTTTTGACATATTACTTGCTTGTACTTCTTGATATGCTGGCCATATCTTATCTTTAAGGCCATGTAACATAGTACCGTTCCCAAGGGAAACATAAGTAATGTCGCACAAAGCGTCCAGAACTTCCACAATGTCGCCTCTTTCGCAAGCTTCTCTATATTCTTCGAGTTCTTCGAGGATAAAATCATAAACGAATTTCCACTCTTTGTATTCTGGGATGATAGGTTCATAGTTGTTAGTTTTACCGAATGTTTTATTAAACGTCTCTACTTCATCTACAAATGGTACTCCATTATCCCACACAGGTAGATCTTCTTCTTTAAATAATGTTAATTGTTTTCCTTTCATATACTTTTATATTAGTCCTTCTGTCATTATAGAATATAGTAAATTTTTCGTATCTCTCCAACTTTTGACATGATAAAACTCATTACCTTTAAGTTTTTTCTGTATAGATGCTAACTCTAATGCATAATCATTACCGCCAGGTTGTAAATTATCTCCAAAAAATGAGAAGTTTTCCCCATCTAACAGATCATCTAGTATTTGACCTTTATCGGCTCCTCTTTCGTATATGTCTATGCTAATTTCTCCACCAATAGTAGCATCTAACCACGGATACCTTGAAACTAATTCAGCAGCAAAATCTTTTCTTTCCTCGTTTTTATTATCCCACTCGAAATAAGCATTTCTTTGTTCTTGAGTACAGTTTCTACCAACTACTGAAAAGTTAACCATACCTATTCTTTTTTCAATATGGTTACCAAACCTATGAGGATATTCTGATCTTTCTAAAAAAGATTCTAACATAGTATCTAAATACTCAGGACTAGTCCACTCTGTTTGTTTTTCTAACTTACCATTAACCCATAATTGGTTACCACAACATTGATATGCTCTATCAGCTGCTAACCAAGCTTTTTCACCTAGTTGTTCTATTGACTTTTCTTTATCACTTCCGGTTACTAACCAAACTGTGTGGTATTTGCAGAAATTAATAAACTGCTTTTCAAAGTCTTTATCTATTGGATTTCTGGATGGTGTTAAAGTGCCGTCTATATCAAAAATGTATATCATACTCTATTATAATCGTCTTCTATCCTAACTATGTCATCTTCACCAAAATATGTACCAGTTTGTACTTCTATAAATTGAGCTATTTCCATGGTATCGTTGTATGCTCTGTGTTTAGCTCCTTGAGGAATATTGATTGACTCACCAGGTTGTAAATTGTAAAGAATATCTTCACGAACTACTGATAATCTACCTTTAGTACATGTCCATACTTCTGCTCTTTTATGATGATACTGATATGATAATTTTCCACCGGGTTTTACTGTTATTCTCTTAACTTTAGTATGTTCTGAGTCTAATAAGATTTCATACATACCCCAAGGTCTACTTTCCATTTCTAATGCTTGCATATACTTGCTAATTCTATATTCTTATAAAACTCTGCTTTAGCAGAATCTTCATCTAAGAAAGCTCCAGTTAACTTAGCTGTTTGCATTGAAGCTCCTCCATGCTTAACTCCTCTACATGATACACATGCATGAGTTGCATTTACTTGAACTGCTACTCCTAAATTACCTTCACATATCTTATTTACAGCATTATGAATAGCTACAGTCAGCTGTTCTTGAATAGCTCCTCTTCTACCGAATTGTTCTACTATTCTATTAAGTTTAGATAATCCTACTACTTTACCATCTTGAGATGCTATATAAGCAATACTTACTGTACCTCTAATAGCTTGATGGTGATGAGAACACATAGACGTTACTGGTATATTACTTTCTTGAACTATACCGTCATAACCATCAGATGGAAATGCTGTAATACGATCTAGTGGAGCATACCTTCCAGCCCATAAATCGTTAACGTATGCTTTTGCTACTCTCATCGGAGTATCTGAAGAGTTAGGATCGTCTGCATAATCACATCCTAATGCAGTTAAGAAATCTGCATATGCTTTAGCAGCATCATTTATGATTATCTGCTTTTCTTCTTCAGTTAACCTTGCTTCAGGTCCTTCTGTTTCTTGTTTCTTTGCTAGTTGACTTGATATACCGTTAGCAAAACCGGCACGAACTAATTCAGTTCCTTCTATAAACTTCTTTGGCATTTACTTTTGTTTTATTGAGGGTCTACGACTCATTATTAATACTATAATATAATATAAGAACTTATTTTTGTTTTACCAAATAATCTTGCATAGGAATACTATTTAATTTTTCCCATGGAAACACTAACCATCTATCATCATTAATTAACTCACCATAAAAGTGAGGTAGGGTTTTAGTACCCACCCTAATACTAAGTGTAGCTGTAATGAATCCTAATTTCTCCGTATCTGCTAAAGTTTCACCGGTATCGGATATATCATCGATAATTAAAGTTTTACTTCTTAAATCTCCTGGTAATGCTTTGGCTGAAGAGTAACTAATATACTTAATACCAAATGCATGTGAAATCATAACTGCTGGAATCAGTCCTCCTCTAGGTATACCGGCTACAAACTCTAATTTCCTACCGTCTAGTTTATCACCAATTTTATTTATTTGAGCATCAACCCATTTCCAACTTAAATATAACTTATTTTTTTCCATTATAACAATTCTAATATTTTACTTACTGTGTAGTCATTTACCTCTATTTCATGGTAAGGTAATTTATGCTCTTCTAACTTAGCTTTGCATAATTCATCTATCTCTATAGATTGCTTAAGATCTTGAAATCTTTCTGCTTCATTAATTTCTGTATTTGACCTCTTAAGTAAGATGTTAAGGTTATCATACGTATTATGAAGATCAACTACCATATTATGGAACGATTGCCCATAATTCTCAGCTGGGTATCCTTCTGTATAATAACTGTGATAGATAGTAGAGAATAACACAGGAGAGTCAATAATTATGTAGTCTACCTTTTTATAACACTCTGCAATACCTCTATGCTGATTAGCAAATACATACAACTGATCTTGTATAGCAGGATAGTTTTTATCCCAAGCTAGTTTTTTAGGAAACTCATATGGGTTATTACAACTTATATGCTTCTTTTTAAGTTCGTATGTTATACCGGCTGCAATACCGCTTTTACCTATTCCAGGTCCTCCAAATAAATTTACAAGTTTACTCATTGGCTTATAAGACTGTATATATAACCGCAAATACCTACTGCATTAAGTAGAGAAAGGTTATAAGATTTAGTTTTTTGTGTTTGAACTGTTAGTAGTGATAATCCAGCTATGGATAGTATTTTACCTATTGTAAAATTAATTAAAAAAGGTCCAACCATCATACAGGTAGTACCTATAAACACTACAAATATCTTGTAGAGTAATTCTTTAGTTTCTTTCTTCATTATTCAAAAATTTCATTAATTAATAAACCTAATCTTTTACCTGCTAAATATAACCTTTCTTCTAAAACCGGTTGGTACTTATATACGTAATCATACGATAAAGATATACCATCTGGTGTATTTTTATAAATATCTTTTGCATATTGGTGAGATTCATACGTCCAATCTACAGGGTTTAAAGTCTGCATAGCTGGTACAATCTCTTTTCTACTCATTTTGTTAACTAAGTGGGTGCTCCATTCTGTGTAGGACATTTTAAAATCATCAATTAAGTTAGTATCCCATAATACGTGTAGATTTGTGTTATTTTCTTGACCTTTCCTACCCTTGAATTTTACCTTGATTTTACTACCACCATAATCCTCGTATCTCCCAGTGTGCATTGGTTGATGTAAATCACCAACTAAATGTACTAAGTACTTAAGGTAAAACCTTTTCATTTCCTTGTTAGAACTAGGTGATTTAAGTACTAATATACATCTTTCAATAATATTTACTACATTAGCTTTTGTATGTTCCATCTCAGTGTATTCCTTATCTAATGGTAGATTAACATAATGCCAATGACTAAATTTATCAAAGTCTGGGTTACTTCTCATTTCATCTGCCCAAGTAGAGACTGATGCTAGTGATTCTCCGTCTAGGATATCATATACAATTTCTTTTACTTCTTCAGTTAGTTGTCTTTCTGCTATTTCTCCAATAACCCTGTGTCCTGTCTTACCCCAATCGTTAGCAAATAATGATGTACTTGCTCCTAATAGAAGTAAAAATAATAAAATTGGGAATAGATAAACCTTTAGTATACTATACAATGTTTTCATATTATTAATATAAGAAAAAAAAAGGGAACTAAAAAGTTCCCCTTAATTTATTTTAAGAAAATTATTAAAACTTTTTCTTAAGTGAAACGTTAAAAGTACGTCCGAATCCGAACCATACTGAGTTTCTTGTGTCAATACCGTTCCAAGTTTGTGAACCTGCACCAGAATGAATATTACTATTAGACTCTGCAATGTAATAAGTATCTAATAGGTTGTTTACGTTACCTCTTAATGACCAGCCGTTAGAAGCGTAAAAAGTAGCTCCTAGATCCACTAAACCATATGATGGTAATTGTAGAGCTCCTGGATTATCTGGGTTAGTAAAAGCTGAATCCGTAATTGAGTAGTCAGCATATAGACCATCTACGAATCTATAGTCAATATCAAACTTGATATTAGATCCTAATGATTGATCTAAACCTATTACAGCAACAAATTGAGCAGCATCTCCTACTTTAGCACCTTTTGTGTAAAGTTTACCAGTACCAATTGATTGCTGGTTTTCGTCGAATAATTCTGCTTCAAAGTCTTTAGTATAAGTCCAGTCACCTATAGATAACATACCTCTTATCTTAGTACCACCAATTTTGTAAGTACCTTCTGCTTCAATACCTTTGTGAACTACATCTATATTTCTAAATTGAGCAAATCCATCAACACCTTGTTGATTAGATAAACTTCTAGATACAAATCTGTTACCCCAATTAGTATTATAAGCATTAACGTTGAATTTTAATCTTTTTCCAACATATCCATATCCAATCTCTAAAGATTCAATTCTTTCGTTTTGTAGATCTGGGTTAATATCATTTCCGTAGTTAGGAAATACAGCATCAAATAGAGGCTGTCTATCAATATAACCAGCATTTACAAATACGTTAGATTTAGAGTTAATATTATAGTTAATACCACCTTTTAAATATCCACCACCTAAGTTAGCTTTATCTGAAATTGGGTTATCTACGTTATTAAACCTATCTTCTCTTTGAAATTGTTGATTTGAAGCACCAGCTTGTAGAACTGCAGTAATATTATCACCTGCATACTCTATTAAACCATTAACTCCTGCCCATTTTACAAATCCAATGTTATAGTAGTCAATTTTTGCTTCATCATCACCGATGTTAGTACCTCTAAATGGTTTTGCAACAATTGCATCATCCATTGTATATAGTTGAGTTCCTAAATTATCGTTTCCAGTAGAAGCATAAGAGCCTAAACCTAATAAATCGTTAACTGCTCTATAATGGTATCCAGTGTAGTTTCTTAGATCAACTCCTAAAGAGTATCTCATTTTACCTTTCTGAATGTTTAATTTAGAAATAGCTCCAACCCAGTTATGTGAGTTCATAGAAGCTCTTCTCATTAATACATTACGAGCATAGTCGCTATCGTTGTTAGATCCTACAGGATATTGAGAGTTATGAGCTACAACAGCATCGTAGTTAATTGAACCGTCAAGGTTTCTTGTACCTCTTCCATCTTCACTATAATGTTCTGTTAAGTCCTTTCTATAAGGTAACATATCAATAGATCCTTCGTAGTAGCTTCTACCTCTTGGACCTGTTCCACCACCTCTACCAGCTGAACCGTATAAAGATGTATTTAACTGAATGTTATCCGTAATATCCCAGTCCCAGTTAAAAGTAGCAAGAGGCTTGTTGTAGAAATTTCTACGTAAGTTATACTCTTCACCATTTAACGTACCTCCGTTGGTATTCCAACGTCTATCAATACCTTCATCTCCGAAGTTTTGGTAATCTCTAATAGATACCCATACATCTCTTTGATGATGCCATTGACCGGCTCCTAAAACAGAAAGGTTCAGACTATGCGCTGAACCCTCTGGTGTGTATCCTACAGCTGCAAAATATGTCCAGCCTGCTCCTGATGTGTTATTAATGTATCCATTTCCAGACCATTTAGTTAACAGATAAGAAGATGACCAGCCTTTATCATTTACTCCAGTGTTATAAACTGCAGTAGTTTTAGTATAGCCATCATTACCTAACATTTGAGTTAAGGATCCACCTTGAGCTTTTTCAGCACTTTTAGTGAAAATAGAAACAGTTCCACCTACTGATGGTACTGCTAACGAAGTGGCACCTAGTCCACGTTGGATCTGGATTCCGGAAGTAACGTCAGTTAATCCTTGCCAGTTACTCCAATAAACCCATCCGTTTTCCATATCATTTACTGGTTGCCCATTGATAAGGAATGATGTGTTACGTTGATCAAAACCTCTAAGAGAGATACGGCTATCACCATATCCACCACCTTGTTTGGTAGCATAAACTCCAGGAGTCTTGTTCATTACTTCAGGAAATTCTAAATTTCCAGTTTTTAAGAGTACTTCACTTCCAGCAATTGTGCTCACGGCAATTGGTGTTTCCCTTTCTTTGGCAACATCAATAACTCTTGAGGACACTATTACTTCTTCCAAGTTAACATCTAGAATTGTCTTGGTTTCAGTACTCGATTCTTGTGCAAATGCACTTACCGTTAAAAGTATTAACAGTAAAGTAACGAGATTTCTCATTAAATTGATTTAAAATTAAACAAAATATAACCTTTTTAATTACTTATGTAATATAGTAAAATAAAAGTTGGTAAACAACTTCTAACTGTTTAATCGTCATGATTACATTCTATAAGGTACTCTTCCCAGTCCTTTTCAGGTCTTTCATTAGGAAAGTAGTAACACTTATATTCGTTATCGTCTGTAAAATAAATTTGTTTTGTAAAATATGAAGGAATGTTAGCTCCTGTAGGTAGTATAGAATCTGAAAATTCTATAAAAACAGTTATTATTAATTCCTGCGTGTCGTCCCATCTTCTTTCTTGCTCTTCTAGTAATCTCCAAGCTCCTCTGTTAAGGTATTGGTTTTGTAAGGCACTGTTTAGATAGGAAAAAGTTTGTTTTAAGTTTTCTCTAGAATCAGAGAATGTTGCTGCTGGTGCGAGATGACCTTTATCCCATACGTTTTTATAGTAGTCAGCATTATCAGATGTATGGTAATCATCTTCAGTGTAAAAGTTCATAGACCCTCTATCTACATTTTTAGGTCTATTACTAGATCTATAAGTAAGTTCAAGTGGCTGTTCCTTTGTTTCTGAATATATAACTGTGAATACATTATTATCGATTGTAACTTCTTCTCTAAGTTCTTTGGGAGTTGTTGGTTCTCTTAAATCTTGTGCTTTAGAGCAAGATAAAGTAAAAACTAATAAACAAGTAAGGTAAGACCTAACTATTGTATTCGATAACATGTAGTATACAGGTTTTGTTGTATTTTTATAAATAGATGTTTTAATCATAAGTTGTTAAGTATTGTGTAAAATCTGTCATTATTCTTTTTATAGATACTAGACATTGCATCTTTATTTTTAACTAACCTAGGTAGTATACTATGGTATATATCGTTATAGTTTTTATCTTTGAGTTTGTACAAAGTTTCTATAATCCATTTTTCACGTAATTTTGGGTCTTTATTAGTGTACCCAGTACCAAAAATATCATCAAAAGTATCTATACCGTAGTCTTTAAGGTATTCATAAACTTTATAGTCACCTAAAATCATGAAAGGTTTAAAACCAAGTATAGGCTTCCATGTTTTTTCACTAATAAAGGTGTTATTGTTAACACCGGTTTCGGTGACTATATTAATAAGGTGGTTATTCCAGTAAGAAGGGTTTCCTAAAGAAGTAATATCATTTGATATACCAAACATTTTACCTGAAGCTTTATCTCCTTCTTCATTATTTACATCTTCTGGTAAAAAAATAGGTTTGAAAGTATTCTCTGGGTCATCTCCTAAACTTATATATCCGTATTCTTCTAAATTGTTTTCGTACAAACTTTTTATAAATGAAACTCTATGAGGATGACATCTTCTATTTAAACTCATAAAAAGCTTACTAATAGGTAAAGATGAGTAATGATCTAGTTTGTACTTAAGTGCATTCTGTTCAACAAAAAATAACCAAAAACTAAAATAACCTACTCCGTCGGTATTGCCAACATAAACTATATTATCATTGTGTTCTTTTATTTTATCGTGGACTGATTTTCTATAACCTCTATCGTCCCAATCGTATCCACTGTAAATGATGATTCTTTCTGGTTTTTGAGCTAGCAACCGTTCCATATTGTCATCATACTCAAACCATACACTGTTAATAAAGAGGTCAGTAGGTTTACATTTCAGTATAATTTTGTCTATATAGGTTCTTTCAAGGTCTATTATAAGGTTTTGACCTGGTTCTTGATTTGTGTAAAATTTATGGTGGTATATTAAGTCAGTCACTATTACTCTTTAAATTCTAAACCAAAAAACTTATAGTTATTTTTTACGGCTTCTAATTCACCTGCTATTATTGCATCTTCTTCAGTATCAAAAATAGCCGATACTGGGCATTCTGGTACACAAGCTCCACAATCTATGCATTCATCTGGGTTGATATACAAGCTTTTACCTACTAACTCTTCCTTGGTCATATTTGCAACTTCTGCTCCTGCACCTGTTATGTCGATAGGACCATGTATACAGTCTACAGGACAAACTGCTACACAGGCCGTATCACAGGTACTAACGCATGGGCTTCCAATTATATAACTCATTTGCCTATATTAGTTACCTTTTTCATAAAACTATTTAATGCTTCTTTTTTAGGTACTCCTTTTTTTATATCTGCTGTAACTTCTAATGCACCTATCATGTTAGACATAATTTCTCCAATAACATCTAATTCTTCATCTTTGATACCTCTAGCATCTATTAGATCTTCAAGTACATCTAAAGTTTCAATAAGATAGTCGTCGTCATTTTTTAATGTAAACTCAACTAAATGTCTGATAAGTGGTAATCTCATTCTCCGAAGTGTCTTTCTATAGTCTCTAATACATCATCTGCTTCAGCTAATGCTGTTATTGCTTCAGTAGCATTTTTATAGAAATCTTCAGTTGAATGATCACCAATACCAGCAGGGTGTTCAGTTAACAACTCTAATGTTAGTAGAGCTTTTGACTTTTTTGCCTCGAATTCCTTCTTAAGCATTTTTATTACTGTATACTGTGCCATAATTATAAATATTAAACTTCTCTTTGATCTTCGAATGCAATAATATGTGGTCTCCAAGTCATTCTGAAACCATTATCTCTAACCCAATCAAATAATATAGGGTAAGACTTATGTAAAGCTTCTCTAGTATCACCAGCAGGCATAAACCATACCTTCTCTCTAGGAGCTTCTAATACATCAATACAATCTAAGATCTCTTTTAAAGCATACTCATCTTTACCATCCCATACAGGTTTAATATGGTAATCAGAATGATATGCTATACTTTCTTTTATTGCAGGATAATTAAGTCGAAACTTATTATGCTGTTTAATCATTCTCTCATCAGTAATTTTTCCTTCAGGAGTCTCAACACCGATAACAGGAACTGAATTACTGAATTTAGGACTAATACTAAGGAGGTTAATAGGATAATCGGTAGCAAGGAAATGGCTTCCTTCATTTTCCATAGTAATGAAGATATCTCTTTCATGAGCAAGATGGGTTAGTTCGTTAACAAGTTTTTTATGCATAGTAGGACTACCTCCAGTTAACATCATTTCTGATATATGTGGATTATCATCGTATGCTTTAATAATATCGTTAAATGAGTATTTACCTTTCTCAGGATGTATAGAAGTATACCAACTATCACACCAACCTCCTTCACCGAAATAGCATCTATGAGTACATCCTGTAGTTCTAATTACCACGGTAGGATAACCTGCTCTTGAACCCTCAGATTGAACAGCAGTATAG
>Ga0233402_1000271_pt1 | contig 19797 bp, 19 predicted proteins | sample 54DmetaG_FD_182705 | JGI IMG/M metagenome (GOLD analysis project Ga0233402, IMG submission 182705) | Seawater microbial communities from Monterey Bay, California, United States - 54D | ecosystem: Environmental > Aquatic > Marine > Coastal | place: USA: California | collected 2016-11-11 | reverse complement strand
AAAGCCAAGGTTTTCGCAAAAACCAAATTGGAAGACCAATGAGAGCCTCAGGGCCACCCGGCGATGGCCTTGGCTTCAAGGAAGTCTTCGATGCCGTATTTGCCACCTTCGCGTCCATTTCCCGATTGCTTCATACCGCCAAAAGGCGTGCCTGGGGCCAAACTTGCACCGTTGATTTCGATCATTCCGGCGCGCAATTGGCGCGCGACTCTCTGGCACCGGTCTGGATCGGACGAACTCAAATACGCGGCAAGGCCGTATTCCGTATCGTTTGCCAATGTCACCGCATCTTCCTCTGTATCGAAGGGCGTAATCGCCAGGACGGGGCCGAATATCTCTTCGCGCCAGATAGACATGGTCGTGTCGACGTCCGCGAAAACTGTATGGCGGGTGAACCAACCATTGTCCAGCCCGTCAGGGCGACCGGGCCCTCCGGTAACAAGTCGAGCCCCTTCCTCCATCGCACCTTCAATATATGCCTGCACACGCTCCATCTGGGTTTGGGAGATTAAAGGCCCCAGATGATCGCCATGTGCTTGCGGCATGCCAACGTGGATCGACGATGCGAATTCTTTGATACGGTTCAGGACGTCTTGATAGATGGGTCTTTGGACCAACAACCTTGTGGGCGCGTTACAGTTCTGGCCCGTGTTGTGGAAACATGCACCGACCGTTTCGCGAATGGCCTTGTCCAAATCGGCGTCGGCAAAAACAATGCTCGGCGATTTTCCTCCAAGCTCAAGGGCGACCCGTTTGATCGTTTGGGCCGCAGAAATCGAAATCGCCCGCCCCGCACGCGTTGATCCCGTGAACGAAACCATGTCGACTTTCGAATGGGCTGTGAGTTGTGCCCCAACTGTGGCGCCATCGCCCTGTACGAGATTGAACACCCCGGCGGGGGCACCAATATCGTCCATTACTTCGGCCAGCAGGATCGCAACCAATGGTGACATCTCGGACGGTTTCAGAACACAAGTGCAGCCTGCAGCCAATGCTGCCCCCAGTTTCAACGTGACCTGCGCAAGGGGCCAGTTCCATGGGGTAATCAGAGCGGCAACCCCGACCGGTTCAAGCGAGATTTGCTGGCTGGAATCCTCAGCTGTAAAAGCATATTGCAAATCCATCTTTGCAAGAGCCTCTGAAATGGTGCGAAGCTCACCGATCCCGCCACCCGCTTGTTGCGAGACCGCTGCATCTATCGGAAAGCCCATTTCCTTTGAGATTGTTTCACCAAGCTCTTCCTGTCGCGCCGTCAATCCAGCAACAATTGCATCAAGTAAGTCGATCCGCTCTTGTTTCGAAGAAAGGCCCCAGGTCTGAAATGCGGTTGAAGCGGTGCCGATGGCGCTTTCAACCTGTTCTGGAGTGGCCCATGCCACCTTTGCCAATCCCTCACCAGTAGCGGGATTAATCACCGGATGACATACCCCGGCTTTGTCGTCTGACCAAGACCCGTTGATGAAGTTTGAACCACGCATCTCAGATTTTCCTTTGCGTTCTATAGTCAGGTGCGAGCGTTTTCAAAGGCCGTCCACGCGGCCTCGAACGCGTCGAAATCAAAGCCATCCCGGCGGGCCGGATTGAGCACCAGCTTTTCGGTGTCCAACAGCTTGCGAATTGCGACTTCCAGAATTGGAAGAACATCGGGCGGAATAACCAAAGCGCCGTGCCGGTCCGCATGGATCAAATCGCCGTCGGCAACCTGCATCCCAAAGACAGTGACCGTCATGCCGACTTCTTTTACATGCACAAACCCGTGGCTCGGCCCGATTGATCCCGCCACAACGGGAAAGCCACCCGGAAGATCCCCCAGATCGCGCATAACGCCATTGGTCAATGCTCCAGAGAGGCCAAAACCTTTGTGAACCGTGGTGTTGATCTCACCCCAGTATGCGCCGATGCAATTCGGGAAATCGATGTCTTCCACAACCGTGATGGCCGGGCGCGGCCCTTCGGCCATATGACGATAGTAATCCATGCGGCGGGCTTTGATGGTTTCCGGTGGTTCTTCTGGTGGCGCCACAGCCGCGATCTTTGCTGTGCGTGCATAGCCAACCATGGCGGGTGCATCGGGATGTGAGGCCAGCATCGTGCCACGGGTGAAGGCATTGAAACCACGCTTACCTTGGGCAACTTCGATCGCATTACAAACGGTTGGCGTATCTACTCTCTGTAGTAATTTCAATAGATTTTCGTTCATTTAGGCCTCCAGCCAGCGGGCCAAAACCGCGTTGGTCAATTCAGGTTGTTCTAGTGTGGGCAAATGGCCCGCGCCTTCGATAATCTCTAAGCGTGCATCAGGGATCAGCTCAGCCATCAATTCATGGCGCGAAACAGGGCAGAGCATATCATCGCGCCCACACAGAATGAGCGCGGGCACGTCAACGCCGCGCAATATGTCCGACTGGTCGGGCCGGTCCATCAACGCGCGAGACTGCTTCAAAAAGACATGCCGGCCAAGGCCCAGGGCCATCTCCATACAAAGATCCAAAATGTTTTCTCGCTGCGGCGTATTGCTCAGGTATCGCGGCTTCATCTCGTCACGCATTACTGCGCTCAAAGCATTATCACGCACCATCTTCATTTGCGGCAGGCGACGTGCTTTGACGTCGTCGTCTTCGGCCAGTGGGTTGGTATCCATCAAAGCAATCCGTTCAACGCGCTCCGGCTCTTGGCGCATGACCTCCATCGCAACGATGCCGCCCATAGATAAGCCCGCGAGGGCGAAACTCTTAGGGGCGTTGGCCAACACACCCGCTGCCAGATCTTCGATTGATGTCCGTCCCGAAATTGGTGCACACACCAATGTACGCCGACCAGAGAACTCGGCTATCTGCGGTCCAAACAGCCGCGCATCGCACATCATTCCAGGGATCAGGACAAGCGGTGTCATTTGACCAGCGCTGCCCCTTCCGACAAGGCAGACAGTTTGGCATATGCGATGTCGGGATCAACCGCGCCAAAGCCTGCAAATGTACCAAAGCCACAGTCGGACCCCGCTACAACTCGATCGGCCCCGACAATATCAACAAACCTGCTGATCCGCTGCGCAACAAGGTCTGGGTGCTCAACGAAATTGGTGGTCGTATCCACAACACCAGGCACAAGGATCTTGTTTTCAGGTATGTCGGCTTTGCGATCCCGGAACACGGCCCACTCGTGGCCATGGCGCGGATTTGACGTCTCGAACAATACCGAGGCGGCCTTAGTCGACATCAAGGTGTCAAACATCTTGGCCATCGGGATATCGCAGCAATGCGGGCCTTCATAGTTACCCCAACAAATATGAACACGGACCTTTTCGGCAGGCACATCAGAGAGCGCATGGTTGAGCGCTTCAACATGCATATTTGCCACTTTGATAAATTCGTCATCGCTGAGATCGGTAAAAAGCATGTGGCGCGACAGGGCCAGATCAGGACAGTCAAGCTGTAGATCCAAACCGGCAGCAACAATTGTTTCGTATTCTTCCTTCATCGCATCAGCCAACGCGGCGAGGTACGCTGCTCGCGATTTGTAGTAGTCGTTTTGCAAGAACAGCGAGATCACTCCGGGGCTTGCTGCGTTCATAAATCCGCGCTCAGCGCCGTGTTTGGCCATGGCGGACTTGAGGTTGGTGATATCCTTCTCAAGCTCGCCCTGTCCTTTGGACTTCACTTCACCGACACACATGGGTCGTGCGTATTGCGGCGTGCCACCGTCATTCGCAAGGCGTTGCAAAAAGCCGGGGAACATCTTGAGATCCGCAGGCGCGTTGCGCGGACTATCGCCGCCAAATCCGGTGTAGCGATCTTTTACGTAGGTCGCGTATGAAATTTTGGAAGTCTCGCCATCAGAGACGATATCAATGCCTGCCTCCACCTGTTTGCGCACGGTTTCGGAAACCGCGGCAGTCATACAGGTGTCAAATTCGGCCTGATCAAAGGGCTGTTCATTTTCGCGGGCAAATATGAAATCCACCACGTCTTGCGCGCGCGGTAAGGAGCCTACATGGGTTGTTTTAACTCGGTTCATTTGGGCCCCTCCCAGCGCTTAGTTACTAGTCTTGGTCAATCCAGCTGGATCATTTGTGGTACGGACTCGGTAAAGGCTTGCTTCACCGGTCATTGAAGTAGAAATCGCGTGAACCTCGCCAGGATTAATTAGACACGTATCGCCCGGGTTGAGGACCGTTTTACTGTCCTGAAAACGTAGTCTCCAGTGCCCGCGCATTGGCATCAGAACCGTCGGTTTTTCATGACTATGCATCTCGTCAGAAATCGAGTTGCGGGACAAGAAATCAACTTCAAAACCGGGCTTGTCCTTTAGCAATCCATTCCCGCCAATAACCTTAACTGGTTGGGCATCGGACAGCGCCATCATGTCCCAATACCGGGCAACGTGATTTGGCAGAACATCTGCTGTTGTCGGTTCTGCGCGTTTGGCAAGTTCCTCTTCCGACATCACCTGCATTGGGTGGACATTATGGGGCAAGGTATCACCCTTTTTTCTGTCATAGAGCACGCCGTTTTCACCCAAGATCAACCCGTGATCCGCAGCGTCTTTAATCACTTGTGGCGCCCAATGAACACCGCCACCAGCGTCGTTGCCACCAAGAACAGCCATAATCATACCGTAGTCCGTGCCGATGTTTTCGAAGCCGCGAAAAATACCAGTGGGGATATTGAAGATATCGCCTTCTTCGAGCGTCACTTCGCCCGCAGTTCCCCAACGACCCCAGAAGAAACGCCATTTACCACTTAGAACAAAGAACACTTCGGCTGTGTTATGGTCGTGCAGCGAATTACGCACACGTGGCGGCTGACCAGCGGCGCCAATGTTAAACCCGATCTGCTCAGTGATATGCACGTGTTGATCTGGGCTTTCGGAAACGCCACCACCAATGATGGTAAAGTTCTCTTTTTGATCCGATCCCGGGGTGTGGGCGTCGATGAATGCGGTTTTGCAGGGTTTCAACTCGCCGTAGCGAACAATGCGGTCTTGGATATTGGTCATTTTACTTCTCCAGTAATTTTAGTCGGGTACTTATCAAACCCAATTATTCGGAGGCTGCTTGATTATAGTCTGCGCCCGCGTCGATGCAGGGTAAGTGCTGTATCTATACGTTGCACAGGAAAACCTCATTAAGAGCGTGTATGCTATCACTTTGTTTATCCTGTCTGCATCAAGATTTGCTTCCAAATCGCAACATGGTCAAACAACGTCCATTCACGACGTAAGCCCCTTAGGCCAAATTCCGCATGGGTAAATCCCATTACATACACGTCAGCACCAGTGGGTTGGCCAAACATGCCCCAGCCGTCATGTTTGCCGTGCAAGCTCCAACGAATAGCAGCGCGTGGGGATAACATCGGATCTTCGCGTCCAATTTGATGCTCGATCTTGAACTCAGCGTTAGGGAACGATGCCCGCAGCCCCATCCACAGCTTTTCTGTATCCGCCCAAGAATGCACGGTGGTTGAGGCAGGATGCTCAGTCTGCACAGCACGGTCATATTCTGCTCTTATAACAGCAAAATCCTTGTCCATCATTCTAGTCAGGATGTCAGACATTCGTACACCCCATTCATTGTTATTTCCGCGCCCTTTATAAGGGCCATCAACATCAATTGCAGGACAAAACGGTTTGACACAATGCTCCGGACCACCTTCACGGGCAATCAACTGGCGAGCAAACTTTTTGGGTTTCATACCAAGTTGTTTAACCAACCCTCCAACATCACGGATTAGCCATTCGTCGTTAATCTGATCGTTGATGGCAGCACAATCAGCAATCGCACGAATTACGAACCTTTTGCCTGTGGCTGGGCCAAAAAACCCTCCGCCAGTGTGCGTGCCTTTAGTTAGTATCCGATGAGACGACAAGAACCCCTCATCTTCGTTGCCAGACCAGATCACATCTTCACCGGTCAGCTCACGATCCGGAAATTCTGCCAGTGTCGCCATGGTACCATTTATTGTATTTTGATTGCCGATCGATATACCTTCAGGAAAACGCATGGGTATGTCTTTCGAATACCGATGGTTTAATGTAGCTATACCACGATCTTCCCAAATTTCCTGCGTGATACCGAGAATATAGTCAGGGAAATCTTTCCACCTGTTTGAGAAGCCTTTCATGTAGTCCACCCTTCTGGAATTTTTGCAGAACCGCGCAGAATGAGCGGGCCATCAATTGCTATACGGCGTGTTTCACCAGTGTTATTTTCAATCTGATCGAGCAAAATTTCGACCGTGTTTGCGACCATACGATTGGCAGGCTGGCGTACGGTAGTCAGGGCATAAGCAGGCCATCCCGCCGCAGGCACATCATCATACCCGACGACTGAGACATCTTCGGGCACCTTTAGCCCAAGTTCAAAACGCAACGTGTCGAGAACAGCCAATGCCATATGGTCATTGGCGACAAAAACTGCCTCAGGTGCATCATGGGCAAACATTTTGCGCGTAGCATCTGCAGCTTTCTCCAATGAAAAATCACCTTCTGCACGGGAATGAAGGACGACGCCCGCTTCAGCTAATACAGATATGAAACCCGCTTCGCGATCGCGCTGTGTCGACGCACCATGCCAACCTGCAACATGCCCAATTTTTTGGTGCCCAGCAGCGAGCAAAAATTTGGCGGCCTTACGCCCACCAGCATAGTTGTCTGATGTCACAGCAGACATGTTCGGGTCGTCTTGGCTGCGGTTGAACAGAACCATCGGCACGCCAGCCGCGCGGCAACGTTCAGACAGATCGCTCGACATCGCGACAGAGGCAGCAATAATACCATCGACTTGGTAATCAAGAATTTCCTCGACGACCGCATCGATATTCCCAGCAGTTTGCTCAGCCATGAAAATTAGCACGTGATAGCCGCGCTTCTGCAACTCATTCGATAATTTTTCAAGTGCTTCGGGATAGAATTGGTTTTCAAGATAGGCCACCACCAAACCGATAATCCGGCTTTTACCTGATACCATCGCACGCGCGAGAACATTTGGGCGATATCCCAGGTCAGCCGCTGCCTTGCGTACCTTTTCGACAGTTTTCTTGGATGCAGACGCGCCGGGCGTAAAGGTACGTGACACAGCAGACTGGCTAACGCCTGCGCGCTCGGCAACTTCTTGGGATGTGACGCGGTTTTTGCTCATTCGGCTGTCCAACCTCCATCAACCAGCAACGACGTGCCGGTCACTATTGCGGATGCTTGGGACGCCAGAAAAACGACGGCGCCCATGATGTCCTCGACTTCGCCAGCGCGGCCAAGTTTGATCTTGTCTTCGATCCAGGCACGTTTCTCGGGGTCTTCGAAGGTTGGTCGCGTCAGGTCGGTCAGGATAAACGTCGGGCAGATCGTGTTTATCCGGATGCCGGCCTTGCCCCATTCAATAGCCATGGATTTGGTAAAGCCCTCGACCGCGTGTTTCGTGGCACAATAAACGGCGCGGTCTATGCCGCCGACATGCGCCATTTGCGATGAGATATTGATCAGGCTTCCAGGTTTACCGGCGGCCAACAATCCCTTGGCGACGGCTTGGGTCAGGAAGTATGCGCCTTTGACATTAAGGTCAGCCGCGACATCAAAGTCGGCTTCTGTCGTATCTGCTGCAGGGCTGTGACGGGCCAGGCCTGCCGAATTCACAAGAATATCAAACGGGCCGTTTGCAGCCACAGCCGCTTGCGTATCAGCGACATCGGAAACGTCCAGAGGCAAGGCGCTGGCCGACAAGCCCGCGGCCTTCATTTCATCTACGAGCGCATTCAAAGTATCGACACGCCGCGCGGCCAGTGTCACCTCTGCGCCTGCCTCACCCAGCGCAACCGCGCAAGCCAAGCCGATGCCCGAACTTGCCCCTGCGACCAGCGCGCGTTTTCCATCCAGACGAAATGAAGGAGTTTTGGGCAAAGTCATTGGTCGGCTCCAATTGGTGAAGAAACAGAACCCCGCACGCGTGCCTTGTTGAATTCACGCAATCGGGCAAACACATCTACGCCAAGTTGTGTATAAACGTCCAACAGATCGACCAACACCCAGTTTTCGCGGATCAATCCCTGCTCTACGCGCCAGAAATCAAGGCTGCGCATGGTTATCTCTTGCCCGGATGGGGCAATGCCCAACCAGCCATCTCCGGTGACTGTCATTTGCATATTGGGCCAACCCGTCGCGACAACGTAGCCGCCGTCACCATAGAAATGGCAGTTGAGTGTTCCCGTTGTGCCACCCTTGCGATCAGGCAGCGCATTTAGGAACGGAATTTGGTGCCAGTGGCGGAATCCAGCAAGACCGCGTGCAGTTCCGATCCCGGCGGGGCCATACCAATTGACGCGCGGAGCCCAGTATTTCTCCGCGTGCATAATCTCGGGGCCACCTTCGGTAGGGTGGCGAGAGAGGTCGGTCAGCATCCTGATCACGGTTTCCAGACTTTGCTCAGCTTGGGCAGTGGTGCGCCCTTCAAAATGCAACCCGTCCTGCGTTGCCGGTCCGGAGATATACATTTCGCGCCCAAGGCTGGGCACCATGGGCCAGGCACCGGCTTGCATCATAAGCTCGGGCAGGTCCCAAATCGCCTGCATCTCAACGACCCTGTCGTCCGAAACCCGATAGAACTCATGGAACCGCATATGGGCGAAATGGCCGGTCGGTGGAATATCAAGAAACGGCCGCGTGAAGGTGCCGACGTAATGCCCCGCGCATCCGATCCAATCGTTGCCGTCAGTATCCGTGCCCGCGGTGACAATCCAGTCGCGGCGTTCCAGATCGGGGAGCGCGTTAAATAGTGGAGCGTAGGCCGCATCAAATAGACTCTGTGGTCCTGACAGATCGCCGAACGGATGGCTCAGATGCAGGGTCGCATCCTGCGACATGAATGCGCCAAGTGCCGATTGCACTGATGCGCTGTCGAAATTCGCCATAGCCGTTCGAACGGGCGTTATCAGCCCCCGTAATCTGTCTGGGCTGCTCATTACTCGGCGGCCTCTCCATATGGCACGTTCCGGCCACCGTAACGACGGACCCGGAGGTTGCACTGTTCCGCGTGCCCGACAAAACCTTCCAGAAGGCAAAGACGCGATCCATATGCCCCAATTTTTGCGGCCGCCTCGTCCGTGGTAATCTTTTGGTAACTATGCGTTTTCAGGTACTTGCCAACCCAAAGACCGCCCGTATAACGCCCTGCCTTTTTGGTCGGAAGTGTGTGGTTCGTGCCAATCACCTTATCGCCATTCGAAACGTTCGTGCGTGGCCCAAGGAACAGCGCGCCATAGCAGGTCATGTTCTCAAGGAACCAGTCATCGCGGTCTGTCATCACCTGGACATGCTCGGACGCGATATCGTCGGCAACCGCCAGCATTTCGTCATAGGTGTTGCACAGGATCACTTCGCCGTAATCATCCCAACTCACGCGCGCCGTCGCTGCTGTGGGGAGGATTTCCAGAATTCGGTCGATCTCAGAGAGCGTCTCTTCCGCCAGTTTGCGCGAATTGGTCACAAAAACAGCGGGTGAATTGTAACCATGCTCGGCCTGCCCCAGAAGGTCGGTCGCGCACATTTCAGCATCAACGGTCTCATCAGCAATGACCATCGTTTCGGTTGGACCCGCAAAGAGGTCGATCCCGACACGGCCAAAGAGCTGTCGCTTGGCTTCGGCTACAAAGGCGTTACCGGGCCCGACAAGCAAGTGAACAGGGGCGATGGTTTCCGTGCCAATCGCCATTGCGCCCACGGCCTGAATGCCGCCAAGCACGTATATTTCGTGCGCCCCGCCAAGATGCATAGCGGCAATCACGGCAGGGTTCGGCTCACCGTTAAAAGGCGGCGTGCAGGCTATGATGCGCGGCACTCCTGCAACCTTGGCCGTTGCGACCGACATATGCGCAGAGGCCACCATCGGGAACTTGCCGCCTGGCACGTAGCACCCAACAGACTGCACAGGGATATTCTTGTGGCCGAGGATCACACCGGGCATTGTTTCAACTTCGATATCAAGCATGCTGTCTCGCTGTGCTTGCGCAAAGTTGACGACCTGCGCCTGGGCGAACTTGATATCCTCAAGATCGCGTGGGCTGACCTTGGCGATCAGCGCATCAATCTCGTCTTGGCTGAGGCGATAGCTGTCGCGATCATAGCCATCAAATTTGTTGGCCAATTCGCGCACGGCGGTATCGCCACGTTGTTCAATGTCCTTAAGTGTTGCGGCGACGACGGCGGCTGTCTTGGCATCGTCTTCGGCGCGATCCGCTTCGGGTTTGCCGTATTTGAGATGGGTTATTGCCATTGCTTGATCCTCGCTTATTCAAGTCGTGGGGCGGTACGGTCGCCACGGTCAAAGGCTTCCCAGCCCTGACCGTTGAACAGGTCCACACCCAGTTGTGCTGCGACATGGGCGAAATCGACGCTCACCCAATTGTCAACGATCTTGCCGTCGACGACTTTCCAGAAATCCATGTAGCGGATTTCGATCCGTTTTCCGGTTGCTTTGATGCCAAGGAAGTCGCCGGAATGCGTCGCCTCCTGGCGGCCAAAGGCAGCGGCCCATTCGCCCATGTATAGCCGCGCTTCGTCGATGCAAACCTTGTCAGAGAAGGCCGCCTGAAACGGGCGTTGCCAGTTGTCCTGAAACTCGCGCAGGCCGGTTTTCGCGCCGCACCCCTGATTGCCCATCCAGCGAAAGCTATCAGCGAAAAACTCGCCAATATCGCCGATGCGGTGGTCATTCAGACCGTCGACCATGCCTTCGATCACCGCGCGGGTTTCGTCTGTTTTGGACATGTCGGTATCGCGTGTCAGTACCGCTTGTTCTGGACGTGATCCCTTCATCCTGCATCCTCACTTATAAATTCTGCCGCCCGATATCCGATCATCATCGAGGGCGCGTTGGTATTGGCCGAGGTCACTGCCGGCATAACAGATGCATCCGCCACCCAAAGACCAGACACACCCGCCACAGAAAGGCGCGGCGTGACAGGGGCGGTGCCTTCGCCCATGCGCAGCGTGCCGACGGGATGATAGGCGGTCGCACCACGGTCCCTAATATGCCGGCGCAGCGCCTCATCAGTGGACACCTCTGGCCCTGGAAAGGCCTCCGGCGCGCGGTACTTTCCAAATTCCGCCTTGTTCATCAGCACGCGCAGGCGTTTGAGACCGGCAAGCAATATTTCGACATCATCAGGGTCTTGGAAAAGACCAAGGTCGATATCGGGAGCGACGTTTGGATCAGCAGACGTCAGACGCAAACGGCCACGTGACTTTGGCCGGCAAACGCAGACATCAGCGAAATATCCGGATCCATGGGTAAAGCGGCTGCCCTTCCAATCCAACATGAAGGGAATGAAATGGCATTGCACATCAGGTTCGCCCGTGTCGCAGCGCGCGTTGAAGAAAGCGCCGCCCTCTACCGTTGGTGACGCAAACCGCCCCTTGCGCATGAATAAATAGCGGAAAGGGGCAAGCACCCACGCGGGCATTTGGGACAGTGTCAGGCCATAGCCTGAACGGGGGCCGACATAGTGAAACCCTGCGGCGGGGTGGTCATGGAGGTTTTCGCCAACCTCTTCACTGTCATGAATGACCTCAATGCCTTGCTCTTGCAGATGTGCCGCCGGCCCGACCCCTGATCTCATAAGGATCGCGGGAGAGCCAATGGAACCAGCCGAAAGAACAATGCCCTTGGCGGAAGTGAGTATCGTACCATCAAGCAGAATTACGCGTTTTGCCTGATCACCCTCAAACTCAATGCGATCAACCTCTGATCCGGTCCTCACCTTAAGATCGTATGCAGCTTGCGCCGGGCGCATGAAGGCATCTGCGGCTGACCAACGGCGAGCATTACGCATGTTAAACCTGAAAGTTCCAGCGCTTTCATATTCCGGTGTAGGCGCTTCGTTTGCGTTTCCACCAAACAAGCCAGACAGCGCCTGAACCAACGGATGTACGCCTGTCATCTGCTTAGGTTGAAGCTTTGCTTCTACCGCTTCGAATGCGGGCTCAACGTTCTGCCATTCCCAGCCCTTCACGTTCCAGCCGTCAAAGTCGTCACGCCGCCCCCGGAACCAAACCATCGAGTTTATCGAACCTGAACCGCCAAGCATACGCCCGCGATGCACATTCAGTTGCCTGCCGCCAAGACCTTTTTGCGGATCTGATTTGAACCGCCAATCTCGCTTGCTGCCCATCAACCACGCCAAACCGAATGGCATTTTGACCAAAGGGTGGTTGTCGGACGGGCCCGCTTCGAGCAATAGTATACGACCCACGTCACGCCGCGCCAATTCAGCGGCGACGATGCATCCGGCTGAGCCAGCGCCGACAACGATGAAATCGGCATCGGCAGTCATGCGCGTTTTCCCACTTCTGCAAACACATCAAACCCGAGCTGGAGCAGTACATGCGGAATATCCAGCATGCACCAGTTTTCGATGATTTTTCCGTCTTCGCAGCGCCACCAGTCACAATCGCGCATGAACACGCGCTTTCCCGTTGCTTCGAGGCCAAGAAACGGTTTGACATGGACGCCCGTGATCATTGGCCAGCCGCTTAGGAAAGCGTAGTTTCCGTCACCAGACTTGCAGTCAGCCTCAACACCCGTGATGCCGACCTCGCTGCCGTCACCCCATCCATCAAAGGTCTGCTCAAACGGTTGTTGAAACGTAGCGAATGCATCAACAGTTGCATAAGAGCCAAGCCCACCAGGCCCGTACCACACCATCCGCTCGTGCCAATAAGGGCGCCAAGCTTCATCTTCCGTCGCAAGCTTTTTAAGCATTCCTTCGACCAGATCAGCAGACGCCCGCGACGCATCTGGATCAGATGGCCCAACGTGGGTCCCATCAAGCGTTGCAGGGCCAGGTACAACGCCTTCGTACCCGTGGCTTTCGTCCAATGGCCAAAGGCCAAGCGCGATGATTAACTCTGCAAACCCAAGAAACACATGGCTTTCAACGATCTTGCCGTTTTCCATCCGGTGGAATTCACCAAACCGCAAGTAAGCCAGCTTACCGCTGGCGGGGATGCCAAAAAGCGGCTTGGTAAAGTGCCCGTGGAAATACCCTGTTGAGGTAACCCATTCAGTACCAAGGTATTCACCGCCAAGAACAATATAGTTTTGCCGTGTTAGGCCCTCGAACGAAGCCATGATCGGCGCGATGACATCGTTGTAATACCCAAGGCCATCCCGCGCCTCGTTGATCGGGTGACTGGCATTGACTTTTGCGGCATCATGGAAATTATCTGCGACCGCTTTCTCAACCTCACCCAAATCAAAGCAACGCAGAAACTTATGGTAGCGAGCTTTGTTCTCGGAGGATGTCTCGGTCGCAATTCCCATTGCTGGACGGTTTGCGCGTTTGTTCATGTCAGACGCCCCTTAGAATTGGCAAATATGTGCTCATTTTGATCACCCTTTGACCGCGCCGGCCGTCAGACCACCAACAATCTGGCGCTGAAAGAACAAGACCATCAGGAACAATGGGGCGGTTACGGATACAACCGCCGATACGGCAAACATGACGTTACCCTTGGTCTGTGTGGTTCCAAGGAAGCTGGCAACCTTTGGGATCATCGTCTGATTTTCTTTGGACAATAGCATCGTTGTCACCGCAAAATCATTATAGGCTAGCAGAAACGAAAATAGTCCCGTGGTAATCACCCCCGGCCACATCACCGGAATGATGACATTGCGAAAGGCCTGAAACCGCGTGCAACCATCTACCATCGCGCTTTCGTCCAACTCGGCAGGAATGTTCTTAAAGAACGAATGTAGCATCCACAGGGTAAATGGCTGATTGATCGCGACCAGAACGATGATTGTCGTCGCCGTATGCCCCCAAAGGTTCCATTGAAAGAACACCGGAAGATAGCCCGACACCAGCGTGATCGGTGGCATGGCCCGAAAGATCAGCGCCGAAAGCAGGAACCAAAAGGCATAGCGATAGGTAGACCGCGCCAGCGCATAGCCCCCTAACGTTCCCAGCGTCAGCGATATGGTAACCACAAAGAAACATACAATGACGGAATTCCAGGCTGCGAGCCAGAATTTTTCTTGAACCCAGGCCCCGTAATATCCATCACCAGTAACGCGCGCGCCGGTTTCGCTGACCGTCAGCTTGCCGGTCAGCGCGTTAGCCCAATTGGCCTTAGAAAAGAAATCGCCCTCTACCTTAAAAGATCCCCAAAGCGTCCAGAGGAAAGGAAAGGCGGCAAGGATCATCCAGATTGCCAGTACGCCGATGACCAGAAAAGTGATTGCGACGGGTTGGCGTTGTGCTTTGCTAGACATGTTTCACCTATTTCCGATCGAATTCGCGCCAAGTGCGCACCAAAACCGGCGACAAAAGGATCGCGACACCAATAATTGTCAGAACAGAGGTCGCGGCCGCCGAAGACAGCTGGCGCGTCTCGCCACCAAGATCGTTGAAGATTGCCCAACTTAGCGATGTTGCATGGGCTTCTGCGGAGAAACTGACGATGGGTTCAAAGACCCGGAAATTATCCATCAGCTGCATAAGGGCGATAAACGTGGTCAATGGCAGCAGGTGCGGGATAATAACGTGGCGGATTTGCAGCCAGCGATTGGCGCCGTCCACGCGCGCAGCTTCCAATGTGTCCTGATTTACCGATTGAAGCCCGGCGTAGTAGACAATGAACGCAAAGGGCGCGGCATGCCATACGCCATAGACCATCAGCATGATCCAGGTCAGCGGCGTCGAGGCCTTGACCGAAAGGTCCGGATCACCGGCCAAGTATTGCAAAGTCGCGCCGATAATTCCACGCGCATCCACCATCCAGAACAGGATCAGCGCGCCCACCAACGGGGTGATCATCATGGGCAGAAGCGAAAAGAAAATCAGCGGTCCACGAATTTTCTGAACTGCGGCGTTGACTGCGACGGCAATGATAAATCCAAAAATGATTACCAGCGGCGTGACAATGAAGGTGAATGTCAGAGTAAATCCTATGGCCTTATAAAACGGCAGGTTCAGCATCTGCGATCCGAATTCACGCCAACTGTTGGATTGCTGCCAATTCTCCCCGACTTTGTTGATCGCAAGGTGATTTATGTCCGCATATGTCGTTAGACCGGCGAACTGCCCAAGCGGGCGTTCAGCGCGCAATGCAGCGGTCGCGCCCTGATCAACGGTGGTGGATTCTTTGCAGCCGAACAGGTCACAAGTTTCAACGGTTTTGATCACCTGTTCGTGGTCGACGTGAACCGATTGCACGAGAACCGAAACAATCGGAAAAAAGATAAACAACAACATTGCCAAGGCCGACGGAAGAACAAACCAGAAAAAGGGTTTATGTTTCATAATCTTGATGCCCCCGGGCGTCAGTCAAGGTTGTGGGGAAATCCGGGGCAGATAGCTCCGCCCCGGAACAATGGGTTCCTTAGTTCAGGAAGCCTTTTTCTTTTGCAGCAGCGGTATAGGCTGCTTCAGCGTCTGCCAGCGCCTGTTCGGCGCTTTCCTTGCCAAGCAGGAAGTCTGCAAGGTTGTTGCCCAACGCGGTGTGGAGCAGGCCATGATATGGCAGCATTGGGTACGACGTTGTGCCTGCCGCGATTGCTGCAAATACGCCGTCATTGACCGGTGCAGGGGTGTAGCCTTCGATCATCCAGACGGCCTGCCCCATGGTTTCGTCATTCAGGATTGCGGGGCTGGTGCCGTGCTTCATAGCAAGGAACGTCGCAACCGCGTCTTCATCCGACACGTTCTTGGCAACGGTCCAGCCGTCCCACCACAGGGTCGAGGCCGGCGTCGAACCGCCACCAACTGTCAGCGGTGCGCCAACAGTAATGTTGGAATAAACCTGCTCTTCCGCGCCTTCGGCATCCATCAGGTTGCCCATGCGGGATCCCCACATATTCATGAGGATGACGTTGCCGGCTTCCATTTCAGCGCCAGTTGCGTTGGAATCGTGCGTCAGGAAGTCAGGGTTCATGTATTCGGTCAACGCCTTCATCATGTTCAGAGCTGCAACACCTTGAGCATTATTAATTGAGACTTCGGCTGTGCCGGGCTTATAGAATTCGCCGCTATGACCGATGTACATGTTTGTGAATTCCTGGGCCAGGTTCCAACCCGCCGCATAGGCGCCGCCCACGGGGTATTTGCTGATGCCTGCTGCGCGGATTTTCTCGGCAGCTTCCAGAACTTCTTCGTAGGTGCTTGGTACATCAACGCCGATTTCAGCCAGAACGTCCTTGCGATAGGCCAGCGTCTGAGCGTTTGCCATAAAGGCCACAGCCATGATGTTGCCGTCGATGGTAATCAGCTGGTTCCTGGGGATGTCCTGACCATATTCTGCAACAAGATCATTCAACGGGCGAACGACGTCTTCGTTCATCAGCGCCACGAGTGACGAGTTCGCGATGATCGCCGAGGTATACTCGGCCGGGTTGCCGCTCATGCCGTCGACGTTGATCTTCTGGTGATCCGCGGTCAGGTTCGCTTTGACCTCACCGCCGTTACAGGTACCGGCACCATTGGCCACGGTGTGAATCGCCGGAAATTCGTTGCCAACAATGCTGACATTGCCGGAAATCTCGCAGCCCGCATACGCGGTGCCTGCGGTGATTGCTAATGCGCTCGCAAGCGCCACTCTTTTTAGAAACATCTCGTCTCTCTCCCTGTTATTTGGATGCATCTTGCAAGTCTGCACCCGATGACCCCGCCGAGGCGGGAAATTGCGGGGATTACCCCACGATACGCGCACCCGTTTCAGCTTCGAAAAGGTTACAATGTTCCCTGGACACCTCTATCGACACGATATCGTCGATTTCCGCCCTGTAATTCTTGTCCGCTTTCACAGAGACCAACGCGCCGCCAATGCGCACGCTTACCATTGTGGCGTCGCCCAACAGCTCCATGGTGTAGATCGGAGCATTGATCTGCCCGCCGCTTTCGACAACTCTGGCATCTTCAGCGCGGAAGCCGAGCGTTACAGGGCCATCTGCTGCGCTGAGTCCACTGACTTCAACGTTTTGGGCTGAGAATGTACCGCCTTTGATTGCCCCATCCATGAGGTTCATCGCCGGATTGCCGATGAAGCTGGCAACAAATGCATTCGCGGGATGGTCGTAAATCTCAACGGGGGTTCCCACTTGCTGCACCACACCCGCCTTCATGATCACGACCCTATCCGCCAGCGTCATGGCTTCAATCTGGTCATGGGTCACGTAGATCGTCGTTACGGCCAACTCGTGTGACAGGTTCTTGATTTGCGCGCGGGTCGAAACCCGCAGTTTGGCATCGAGATTGGATAGCGGTTCGTCCATCAAAAACACGTTCGGTTCCCGAACAACCGCGCGGGCGAGTGCGACGCGCTGGCGTTGACCGCCCGATAGTTCGGCCGGTTTGCGATGCAGGAAATCATCAAGTTCAACCATAGCACTGGCCCGACGCACTTTTTCATCGTGGGTCTTCGGGTCAACGCCACGCACACGCAAAGGAAAGCGGATGTTTTCGTAGACATTCATATTCGGGTAGAGCGCGTAGCTTTGAAAAACCATCGCGACGTCGCGATCTTTGGGTTCCAAATCGTTCACCCGCACCCCGTCGACCAGAATGTCGCCTGCGGTCGCGTCTTCAAGCCCTGCAATCATCCGCATCGTTGTGGTTTTGCCGCAACCGGACGGTCCCAGCAGAACCAAGAACTCCTTGTCTGCAATGGTGAGGTCAAATTCGTGAACACCCACGAACGACCCCCAACGTTTGGATAAATTGCGGAGCTGGATTTCGGCCACATCTTCCCCCTGATAGAATGCGCACACCATTTTTTGCGTTCGCTTCCAAAGACTATAGACAGCGGGCGATTTGTTTGGCAAGTTGTTTTTGCAAGCGAATGCAAAAATTGAGAAAACTGGAAAACGCGACGATGAAAGCCGACTTTAGTGCAGAAAAACAACTTGTTAGAGATTTCTATGCGCGCCTCGACAAGGCATGCGAGACGGATATTCCAGAGCTTTTGGAAGCATTCACATCGCCTGAATATCTGTGGCGAGGATTTCATCCCTTCAACGAAATCACCTCGGCGCAAGAAGTCGGCGAATCGTTTTGGCAGCCCCTGCGAGGTGCGCTGACCTCACTTCAGAGACGTCTTGACGTCTTTATGGCCGGGCAGAATTCGATTGCCGAGCAGGGTGGTGTATGGGTTGTTTCCATGGGCCATCTGATGGGGCTGTTCGACCAACCTTGGCTGGGCATCCCCCCGACCGGCAAAATCGCCATGCTGCGCTATTGCGAATTTAATCGGGTGGACAATGGCAAAATCACCGAAACCGCGATGTTTTTCGACATCCCTCACCTGATGATGCAGGCAGGACTGCAACCGTTTCCGCCGCAAACAGCGGCGCATTTAGTGCAACCCGGTCCAATGACTCACGATGGGCTGATGTTTGACCCCCAAAACCCCGAAGAAGGGCGTAAAACGATGGACGCGATCAATGCAATGATCAGCGACCTGGGAACCTGGGCTTTGGGGTTGCCGCTGGAAGAAGAACTGGCGCGAACCTGGAATGACGACATGATTTGGTGGGGACCCGCAGGCATCGGTGCGACCTACACAATCGAACGCTATGCCAAACAGCATTCCGGTCCATTTCGGGCTTCATTCTCGGACAGGTCTTCGACCGGACACATTTGTAGACTGGCTGAGGGACACTTTGGTGGATTTTTTGGCTGGCCGAACTTCACGGCTGTTCATACCGGTGGCTTCATGGGAATGCCTGCCAGTGAAGAACGCGGTGAAATGCGGGTGATCGACATTTACCGGCGGGACGGAGCCAAGCTAACTGAAAATTGGGTTTTCATTGACTTGCTGCATTTTTGGAACACGCAGGGCGTTGATATTCTGGCACGCACCACAGGGATATCCACCGGACAAGAAACCGGAGCTAGAGGCGCGCAAAAATGATTGATGCCCACCACCACCTTTGGGATTTGAGCGCGGTTCACTATCCATGGCTTATGGCACGCGGTGTCGAACGGTTCTTTGGAGACCCAGCACCAATTCAACGCAATTATCTGATCGATGAATTCCGCTCAGAGGCTTCGGTCCAAGGAATTGCTGCTTCGGTCCATATTCAAGTTGGTGCCGAAGACGGAATGGCTGAGGCGCGGTGGGTTCAGGCCGTGGCTGACGCCAATCCCGACTGGCCGTTGAAACAAGTGGTTTTTGTTGATCTCACCGCTGATGATCTGGATGCCCGGCTGGATGCATTTCAGGAACTGCCCAGCGTCGTCGGCGTGCGCCAGATTGTTGGTCGCGCGCTCGGCGAAGACGCTGAGACCGGAACAAACACGCTGCTAGACAACCCTGCTTTTGTGGCCGGCCTGCAAAACGCTGGAGAACGCGAGCTGAGCTTTGATCTTCAGTTGATACCGGAGTTGATGGGAAAAACCGCCGAGCTTCTGGCCCGGGCCCCTGACACCGCTGTCGCCCTTTGCCATGCGGGTTCTCCACATGATCGGTCAAGCGACGGGCTGGCGCGTTGGACAGGCGAACTGGCTGCACTGTCAGATCTGCCGCAGGTGCGATGCAAGCTGTCTGGCCTGGGCATGTTTGATCATGACTGGGTCTCGGAGAGCTTCCGCCCCATTGTCGAAACCTGCCTAGATCAATTCAGCCCCAATCGCGTGATGTTTGGATCAAATTTTCCGGTGGATAAGTTGTATTCCGACTATGCCACACTGATTCAAGCCTTTCGCGACCTTGTTCCGCGCGAGATGCATCAAGCGGTTTTCAACAATACGGCTGCAGATTTCTACTCCATGTTTCAGGATAGTGCGACCGGTAGCCTAGAGGCTTAAATGAACGGTT
>Ga0233402_1000256_pt1 | contig 20337 bp, 11 predicted proteins | sample 54DmetaG_FD_182705 | JGI IMG/M metagenome (GOLD analysis project Ga0233402, IMG submission 182705) | Seawater microbial communities from Monterey Bay, California, United States - 54D | ecosystem: Environmental > Aquatic > Marine > Coastal | place: USA: California | collected 2016-11-11 | reverse complement strand
TTCAAAAAGTGGTCGTATCACGGCCTTATAAACAAGAATTCAAGCAAAATATAGCCGATTCTTTTGTTCGACTATTGGATGCCTACCCCAATGCTATGGTTTACTATTGGTCGCACCCCAAAACAGGAACATGGATGGGTGCAACACCCGAAACATTACTAAACCTAAAAGGGGGGGAATGCAAAACCATGGCGCTGGCAGGAACCTTAGCCTATCAAGATAACAAGCCAACAAAGTGGTCCAATAAAGAAATTGCAGAGCAGCAAATGGTTACCCATTTTATTGAGCAACAATTGAACGTATTGTACCCGAAGCACAATATAAACCCATCTGATGTATACACCAAAAGAGCTGGGAACCTAGTACACCTTTGTGCTGATTTCGAATTTGAAATTAATGATGTGGCCTTGTTGGATCTCGTTCAAGCACTACACCCAACTCCTGCAGTTTCTGGTGTGCCCGTTGATAAAAGCCTTACGTTCATTGAAACTTTTGAAACACATCAACGCAACTACTATGCAGGCTTTTTGGGGCCTGTAGAAAAAGAAAAGGCACATATATATGTCAATTTGCGCTGTGCGACTATAGAAAAAACACAACTCACACTCTATGTAGTAGGAGGCATAACAGCCGAAAGCAATATAAAATCAGAGTGGGAAGAGACTCAACGCAAGGCCGAAACCTTGTTGAATGTCATATAATATATGAGCGTTAGTACACTCACATTCGGTTTTGTACTTTTGCAGGGCTATGAAACCCAATTCCAAGCCAAAGCAAGTACGCTACACAGAAATACCGCTGCCACAAGCAGTTGTATTTTATTGTGAGCAATACGGCATTGAGCACGTTGTTATTTCTGCTGGGTCGCGGAACGCACCCCTTACGAATGGTTTCACTGAAAATTCATTTTTTAAGACCTATAGTATTGTCGACGAACGCGCTGCTGCATTTTTTGCATTGGGCATGGCTCAGCAGCTAGATCGACCTGTGGCAATAGTCTGTACTTCTGGATCAGCACTTTTAAACTACTACCCTGCCGTGGCTGAAGCCTATTACAGTGGCATACCATTGGTGATCCTATCCGCAGATCGAATGCCACATCGCATCGGAATTGGCGATGGACAAACCATTGAACAAGAAGGCGTTTTTGGGCCCCATCTTTTGAGCGCTGCTAGTTTACTGCCGGATGTTTCGCATGCTACCGAAACCCTACTCAAAAGCAACAGACAAACTTTTTTTGCTGATAAGCCCAGTCAAAAAGAAGTAGCTAACCTCCAAGAAAAACACCAGGCTCACAATATTGCAGAACTGCAACGGGTGTTTACACTGGCAAACCACAGCAAAGGACCAGTACATCTTAATATTCCTATGGAAGAGCCTCTATATGGAATGACCACAACACCCATTGCCTTCCCAAAACCAAAAGCCAAAGCTTCTGCTGATCTAAAGACGGATATAGCAAATCTGCAGTCGCTATGGGATAAGGCAAAAAGAAAGATGATTTTAGTTGGGGTATCAAAACCCAATGCAGAACTTTCAGCTGTTCTTTCCAAATTACTCAAAGACCCAACCGTGGTGGTGCTTACAGAAAAGACCTCTAACTTTTCAAATCCAAAGGCCGTCGGTGCTATTGACTGCTTAATGGCGCCGCTAGAACTAGAGCCCCACAACCAATCCGATTTACAGCCAGATTTACTAATTACTACTGGTGGTATGGTGGTCTCAAAGAAAATCAAATTTTTCCTGCGTGAACACAAGGCAAAACATCACTTCCACCTAGGGGAAACTTCAGCAAATGACACCTTTTTCTATTTGACAACACATCTTGATACACCCGTTGCAGCAACCCTGAATAGCTTAAAGACAGTATCTAAGGGCAACTACCAAACAAGGGTGCTATCACACTACAACAGATACCTACAAACAGCTGTTGGTTATTTAAAAAAAGTGCCTTTTTCTGACTTACGTGCTTTTGATATGATTTCATCTGCACTTCCCCAAAATATACATTTGCAAATAGCAAATAGCTCTCCGGTGCGTTACATTCAATTGTTCGATTTACCAACAGGCACAGAAATATTCTGTAACAGAGGAACGGCAGGTATAGATGGGAGTACGGCAACCGCTATGGGAGCTGCACAAATCAATCCCAAACAAACAGTGTTAATCACCGGCGATTTAAGCTTTTTTTACGATGTTAATGGCTTGTGGAACAATTACATTCCGCGCGACACACGCATTATTGTAATCAACAATCAAGGGGGTGGTATTTTTAGGATACTCCCAGGAGATAAAGACACATCCAAATACGACACCTACTTTGAAACCACACACAATCGCAATGCCCGAAATGTGGCAAAAAGCTTTGGGCTGGGCTATAAACGTGTTCATACCAAGTGGGGGTTAAAACAAGCCTTAAAGACATTTTTTAAGCCGGGTAATAAAGCTAAAATTTTAGAGATTTGCACACCCAGAAAAACAAACAATGTGGTACTTTTAGATTATTTTAAGGCCATGGTTACAAACGAATTAAATCAACAATTATGAGAACATGGGAAACCATCAAAGCGTATAGCGACATCCGCTTCGAATTTTTTAAAGGAATCGCTAAAATCACCATAGATAGAGAAGGTGTTTATAACGCCTTTCGACCTGAGACCAACAACCAAATGTTGGAAGCCATGGACATCTGTCGCGAACGCGAAGACATCGACGTAGTGGTATTTACCGGCGCAGGCGAAAAAGCGTTTTGTAGCGGGGGTGATCAAAACGTAAAAGGCGTGGGTGGCTATGTGGGTGAGGACGGTGTTCCACGCCTGAATGTATTGGACCTCCACAAAAAAATTCGTGAAATTCCTAAGCCCGTTGTGGCTATGGTCAATGGATATGCAATTGGAGGCGGACACGTGCTTCATGTGGTTTGCGATCTAACCATTGCAAGTGAAAATGCCATTTTTGGACAAACAGGCCCAAAAGTAGGCAGCTTTGACGGAGGATTTGGATCGTCCTATCTTGCACGGCACGTAGGCCAGAAAAAGGCACGAGAAATTTGGTTTTTATGTCAGCAATATTCTGCTCAAGAAGCATTAGACATGGGGCTGATCAACAAGGTTGTTCCGCTAGAAAAACTGGAAGACACCGTAGTTGACTGGTGTCAAATCATGCAACAGCGCAGCCCTTTGGCATTGCGCATGATCAAACGCTGTATGAATGCCGAACTTGATGGTCAACATGGCCTTATGCAACTTGCAGGTGACGCAACGCTAATGTATTACCTCATGGACGAAGCCCAAGAAGGTAAAAATGCCTTTTTAGAAAAGCGCAAGCCCAACTTCAAGCAATATCCAAAGTTTCCATAGTGTCACAAAAATCCTTGTTAACGATTTGGGTAGCTGCAGCACGACTGCGCACCTTACCCTTGTCTGTGGCTGGGATTGTTGTGGGCAATGCATTGGCCATCCAAAACGAGGAGTTTTGTCCTTATGTCTTTGGAGGCACCTTACTAACAGCTATCGTGTTCCAAATACTATCTAATTTCGCTAACGACTATGGCGATGGCATCAAAGGAACCGATAACCATGATCGCATTGGACCCAAACGCGTTTTACAGCAAAATCTCCTGTCACCAAAAACCCTTTTAAGAGGTATCGTGATTACTGCTGTCGTTGGGTTCTTGTTGGCAGCAGCTACCGTTTCCATAGCATTTGAAGCAGGAGAAACAAAAAGTGTCTTCACTTTTTTAGGCTTGGCAGTAGTTGCCATAATGGCAGCCTATAAGTATACAGCTGGTAAAGGAGCCTATGGCTACCATGCGTTGGGAGATGTATTTGTGTTCGCCTTTTTTGGACTGCTTGCTGTTGGTGGATCATTTTATTTACAGACCAAACAATTAGACCCTCATATATGGTGGTTTGCTTTTGCTATAGGGGGGTTGAGCACAGCGGTTTTGAACTTAAACAATATGCGTGACATGCAAAACGACACCAAGGCTGGAAAAAAAACTGTAGCTGCTTTTTTAGGTCTAAAAAGCGCCAAAACCTATCACAGTATATTGGTATTGGGCAGCATTACAAGCTTGATGGTGGGGCTTACTAACATAGCTGATGGATGGATAGGCTATGCACCCTTGCTGATGGTTTTTCCTTTGTTATTACAGCTCAAATCAACACTAAAGCTCAACGTGCATAGCGGTTTTGATGCATTACTCAAACCGTTGGCCTTGAGTATATTTGGTACAAGTATATTACTTCTACTCACGCAAATTATGGGGGCATGAACGTACGTTATCGCAAATACGTATTGAACTTTAAGCAGCCTAGCGGCACTTCCAGAGGCGTCCTACGGCAAAAAGAAACCTTCTTCATTGAAATGAGCGAAGGAAAGCGCTACGGCATTGGCGAATGTGGATTATTTAGGGGGTTAAGCGTGGATGATGTGCCACATTTTGAAGAACAACTCGCTAAGGTTTGTAGCACGTTGGAAAGGGGTGTGGATGCAAGTCCACTTTATACGGACTTTCCATCCATAAGAATGGGTGTGGAAATGGCTTTAAAATCATTTGCTTCGGATGATTCCTTCCAGTTATATGAGACTCCTTTTAGCAAAGGAACGCAACCTATTTCTATAAACGGACTTGTCTGGATGGGCACCATAGACTTTATGCGCCAACAGGTTTTTGACAAAATTGAGGCAGGTTATGACTGCATCAAACTCAAAATTGGCGCGTTGGATTTTGATGTGGAATGCCAACTGTTGGCCGAAATAAGAGAGCGCTATTCACCTGCAGCGGTTACCTTGAGGGTAGACGCCAATGGAGCCTTTAGGCCTGAAGAAGCATTGCAAAAGCTAGAAAAACTTTCACAGTATGGGCTACACAGCATAGAGCAACCCATTGCTGCTGGGCAAGTCAAAGCCATGCAAAAACTGTGTGCACAAACGCCGATTCCCATTGCTTTAGACGAAGAGTTGATAGGCGTATTGGATGCAACAGAACAAACTGCTCTACTAGACGAAATACATCCGCAATACATTATTTTAAAACCGAGCTTATTGGGTGGTTTTTCTGCATCAGAAGACTGGATAAAGTTGGCTGAGGCACGTAATATAGGCTGGTGGATCACCAGTGCATTGGAAAGTAATATAGGGTTAAATGCCATTGCCCAATGGACAGCTACGCAAAACACGTCGATGCCACAAGGCTTGGGTACAGGTGGGTTGTTCACCAACAACATTCAAAGCCCTTTGGTGGCGGACAAGGGTGTATTGTCATACGAGAACGCCCTTGAATGGGATATAAAAAATATAGACTGATATGTTGGTCCATGCATCATTTCGACTAAACGGAAAGGCATATAACCGAAATTCTTTGGAAAAGGCAGCGCAGCAATGGCAAACTGCTTCGGATGAAGAATTACAGGGATTAGGACGTTTTATCACGGATTGGCTAAGCGATGACGATCATCTTGCCATTCACACTTCAGGGTCCACTGGAAAACCAAAAGAAATCCACATGCCAAAAACGGCCATGTGCGCTTCGGCAGTGCGAACCGCTGTCTTTTTTAATGTGTCAGAAGGCGCATCGGCACTCTTGTGTTTACCCATACGCTATATCGCAGGTAAAATGATGTTGGTACGTGCCTTAGTACTGGGGTGGCATCTCGATATCATTCCGCCAAAAACCAAACTCCATATTGAAAGAAAATATGATTTTACCGCTTTAATTCCCTTACAAGCAAAGGTCTCCTTTGATGTATTAGGACAATTTAAAACCGTATTAATTGGTGGTGCGCCCATATCCAGTAACCTCCGACAGCGCATTGGCAAAAAATACAATCACTGTATTGAGACCTATGGGATGACCGAAACGCTTACCCATGTGGCCACACGTGCTGTTCGTGAACCCGAGCTTCCTTTTAGGGCGATGCCAGGTATTGGTATTTCTACAGATAAAAATAGTTGCTTGATTATCGAAGTACCTCAATTACCCCTATCCCCTATCAGTACGCAAGATATAGTGAAGCTTGAGCATGACAATGGCTTTACATTATTAGGAAGACGTGATTGGGTCATTAATTCTGGAGGGGTAAAGATTTTTCCAGAAGTATTGGAGAAAATCATAGCGCCCTATATAACATTTCCATTCTTTTTTACAGGGTTGCCTGACGCAGCACTGGGCGAAAAACTGGTGCTTTTGGTTGAGGCAGCTACTTCAGAAAAAGAAGGCATCATGGCAATTGCCCAACAGCATTTGGGTGCTACTAAACATCATGTTCCAAAGGCAGTGTTTTGTATGACTGCTCTGTGCTACACCGCTACAGGGAAACTAGACCGACTTGCTAGCAGGAAAATTGCCCTAGATCTTTAAGGGCGTATTAACATTTATTTAACGAAAAAAATAGTTTGGTAAAATAGTAACTAAATTTTTGTCGAAAAGCCGTAAAAATAACGGTTTTTGGGTCTTCTCGATACAATAAAGCCCTTATGATTTTGGGATTTGGCAACAACATGTCAACTTGATACCATTAAACTTAAACCTAAATCATATGAACTGCATACGACATATTGGAGTGCTCTTACTAGCACTCATGAGTACGGCGGCATGGGCACAAACGGTGTCTGGTACCGTAACGGACGAAAACAACCAACCCCTTCCTGGAGCGACTGTTATTGTGCAAGGCACAACTACAGGTACTTCCACGGACTTTGATGGCAAGTATCAAATTAATGCAACCCAAGGACAAACCTTGGTCTTTAGTTATGTAGGCTACGCTACCCAAAACGTTGTGGTAAATAGTGCAACGCATGATGTGAGTTTGCAGCCTTCGGGACAGCTCGAGGAGGTAGTAGTGACCGCATTGGGTATTACAAGAGAAAAGAAGTCTCTTGGGTATGCTGTGCAAACAGTAAGTGGAGAATCAGTTGAAGACGTAAGATCTGTTAATCCGATTGAAGCATTGCAAGGAGAGGTTGCTGGTCTTGACATACAATCCTTTAACGCAATGGGTGGATCAGCCAACGTTGTAATCAGAGGATATTCGTCTTTATCTGGAACTAATCAAGCGCTTTTTGTTGTGGATGGAACTCCCATTGATAATGAAACAGGAAACAGTACTTCCGTTGAAACAGGCAGAGGGGGTGTAGATTTTGGAAATGCAGCCATGGACATCAATCCTTCAAGCATTGCTTCAGTTTCTGTACTTAAAGGTGCTGCGGCTTCTGCTCTGTATGGATCTAGAGGTGCAAACGGCGTAATTTTGATTACCACCAAAAAAGGAAAATCAAAAGAGGGTATTGGGATTACTGTTAACTCGCAAACAACTGCAGGCTACGTTGACATGTCTACTTTACCTGTCTATCAAAACCAATATGGCTACGGATATGGTCAATACAGAAGGGCTTACATAGGTCCGTCTAGTATTCCTACTGGAGAACAATGGACTGGAAATTACTATGGCCAATGGGGAAACAATTCTACTTTCTACACAGGCGATGATGGTTCTTATGGCCCAAAGTTAGTAGGGCAAGAAGTACATCATTGGTTTAATATGGTACCTGAATGGGCAGACCTTTACCAAAAAACGGCTCCAGCTATTGCGCCCAATGATACACCAAATGACTTCTTTGAAACAGATATTACGCAGCAACATTCTATATCTTTTGAGGATGCTGGAGAGAATGGGACATTCAGATTAGGTTATACAAACCTTCATACAGACGGAATTCTTCCAAACTCAAACATGGACAGAAATACCGCATCGTTAAGGGCAACACGAAACTTTGGCGACTTGACTTTGGACGGATCTGTTACGTATGTTAATACACAGACCACTGGTCGCTTTGGAACTGGTTATGATGGTCTTAACCCAATGCAAGGCTTTAGACAATGGTGGGCAATAGGCGCTAGCATTTTGGAACAAAAAAGAGTTTTTGAAGAAACCGGTAAAAACTATTCATGGAACATGATTGGCACAAACACTACCGATGCTTCAGCTAGCCCAAACCATCAACCTTTATATTTTGACAACCCTTATTGGTCGCGTTACAACAATTATACAACAGACTCTCGAAACAGATATTTTGGGAACATAAGCTTGACTTATGATGTTAATGAAAACTTAAATATTTTAGGGCGTGTTACCTATGATAATGTTACTGAAGTAAGAGAGCAGCGTGCAAATATAGCTGTAGGGACAGGTAGTAAAGGAGCTAATTTGTTTGACGATCAGCCTGGATATCAAGTGCAAAACAGAGTAAGATCAGAGTACAATTATGATTTTATTCTAAACTATTCCAAAGATATAAGCGAGAATATTGATATAAATGCACTTGCTGGATATAACTTAAGGGTTCAAAATTGGGATCACACTACCGCCCAAACTAATGGTGGTTTAAACTTTCCCGATATATTTTCACTTAGAAACTCTGTAAATCCTTTAACAGCTGCTGATGTTGGTCAATATGATGCGCAAAAGAAAGTAGACGGTTTATACACATCTTTGAGTTTTGGGTTTGATGATACTTATTTTGCCGAGGGTACATTCAGAAGAGATCGCTCTTCTGCTCTACCTAAACATAATAGTAGCTATAATTATTACTCTGTTTCAGGGTCAATAATTTTATCAAATTTGATAAAAAGCGATGCAATCACGTTTGCAAAATTGAGATTGAATCATGCAGTAGTAGGTAATGATACCGATCCATATAATGTCTTTAGAGCTTACACTATTAATCCTGCAAGAAATGGGGCTGCTTCTGCTTCAAACCCAAGTACACTACCTAACAAAGACCTAAAGGCTGAGGAAACTACTGAAAATGAAATTGGCTTAGAAATGAATTTGCTAAATGGCAGGTTAGGATTTGATTTTTCTTTGTATGAAAAAACAACAGAGCATCTCTTAACTGATTTAGATGTCTCACCAGCTACAGGATTTAGTGGAATTGTTACAAACGCTGGAAGTATTCGAAACAAAGGATTTGAAGCTTTGATAAGAGCAACACCCATAGTAAATGACAACTTTAAGTGGAACATGACGTTGAACTACAACTCTTATGAGTCTGAAGTATTAAGCTTAGGTAATGATGCAATAGTAGAGGCAGTTCAATACCTCAACCTTATGTCTCCTCAAGGCGGTATACAAATAGGTGGTCAGGTGGGAGAGCCTTTTGGTGTTATTCGAGGACATGCTCACGTAAGGGATGCTAATGGAGCAAAAGTTCTTAATGTACGTACTTCGGGTTCTGGAGCCAACGCCTACCAATATGCGCATTATCTTAGAACTTCCAACTCAGATAATGTTATTGGTGACATTAACCCTGACTGGACAGGGAGTATTCGAAACTCATTTACGTACAAAAATCTTGACTTAAGCTTTTTGATTGATATTCAGCAAGGAGGTGATTTCTTCTCCTTAGATACATGGTATGGTTATGGAACTGGTGCATATGATCGCTCTGTAGGGGTAAATCACAAAGGAAACGATATGAGATTGACTATCCCTAATGGTGGTGGCAAAAGACTTGATGGAGTTATCCTTCCAAGTACAGCTGTAATTACTGATGGAGTAGCTGACGTAGCAGGGACTCAAAATACTGATGTTATGAGTAGATATGATTATTACGCAAACCCAGAAGGTTGGACTTCTATCGGTGCTCCCCACGAAATGCACGTACACGACGCTTCTTTTGTGAAATTAAGGGAGCTTAAATTGGGCTATAATTTCCCTTCAAAGCTTATCAGTAACTCTCCATTTACAAGTGCATCCATCGCCTTTGTTGGTAGAAACTTATGGATCATTCACAAAAATGCGCCCTATACAGATCCTGAATCAGGTATTGGAGCTGGAAACCGACAAGGGTATCAATCAGGTGCTTATCCAGCCGTAAAGACCTACGGGTTAAATCTTAAGTTCACCTTTTAACAAATAAAATTAATCAAAATGAAAAAATACATCTTAATAATTTTCACACTTGTCTTGGCAAGTTGTGCTTCGGATGAGACTTATGAGGATTTGAACAAAAATCCGAATAAACCTGCCGAAGTAACAGATAGTCAGCTGTTTGTTTCTGCAACAAACAGTTTGACTGACTTTATTGAGTCTACAAACGTCAATGTAAATAATTTTAGACTTTATGCTCAGTATTGGACCCAAACCCAATATACTGATGAATCAAACTACGAAATGCAAAACAGGGAAATACCCGACTATATGTTTTCTGAATTCTATCGTGATGTTTTAGGGGATTTAAACAATGCAAAAGCACAAACTACAGATGAGTTTAAAATTGCACAAATTGAGCTTCTTTCAATTTATGCTTGGCAGATGCTTGTAGATGCTTTTGGTGATATTCCTTACACCGAAGCATTAAATGCTGAAGGCGAAACTGCCGTCCTTGCACCAAAGTACGATGACGATGTGGCCATTTACACTGATTTGATTACTCGTGCTAAAGCTGCTTTAACTGGTCTTTCCAGTTCAGGCTCCGGGTACTCTAGTGATGACTTAATTTTTGGTGGGGATAAAACCGCTTGGACAAAGTTTGGGAATTCACTTTTGGTTAAATTAGGCTCGCGCTTATTTGACCAAAACAGTGCTGAAGCAAAGAGTTTAATTGAAGGCCACTATGCAGCTGGGATTATATCTAATGCAGACAATGCTTATATTAAATTTGAAGGAGCACCGCCAAACACCAATCCTTTGTGGGAAGACTTAGTTCAATCTGGAAGACAAGACTTTATCCCTGCAGATACGTTTGTAGATGTGATTAATGCGCTTAATGATCCAAGAGCTGATAAGTTCTTTGATCCTACTTCTAAAATTGCTGGGGTTTATAAAGGAGGTCCGTACGGAACTTCAACACCATTTAACGATAATTCTCATATTTCACAAACCTTATATGCTCCTGACTTTAGAGGTGTGTTAATGGACTTTGCTGAGATGAGTTTTATCTTAGCTGAAGCCGCAAATAGAGGTTTTAGTGTTGGTAATACTGCTGCAAAGCACTATGAAAATGGAATCACTGCTAGTATGGATGAGTGGGGCGTTGACACAGCTGATGTGACTACTTACTTGGCAAATGCTGATGTAGCATTTGCTACAGCTGCAGGTTCGGACAAAGAAAAAATTGCAAAGCAATTTTGGATTGCCATGTATAACAGAGGGTTTGAAGGCTGGACTGTGTACAGACTATTTGATGCCCCCACCCTTCAAAAATCGGGTACTTTAAATTTACCAGTTCCGAAGAGATATACGTATCCGCAGTCAGAACAAACCATAAATGGTGGTAACGTTAAGGCTGCGAATGGAGGTAAAGACGACCAACAAACACCTATTTTTTGGGATAACTAGTTGTTGATTGGCAAACTAGACCAACAACCCCCGCCACTTTGGCGGGGTTTTTGTTAAATTACCCACATGAAAAAGAAAATTGTTTTGCTGTTCAGTTTGGTGCTGGTGGTTTCTTGTGTTACCTCTACAAGGGTAAACAACAACTCAAAAGGGCAAGATGACAAAGCCCTACAAAAACAGCAACTCAAAGACCGCCTACAAAGCCACATGGCGGCGCAAAACCGCATTATTGATAGTCTTATTCAAATAAAAGACCCGAGGCTTAAGAAAGACAAAAACGGGAATTTTATCAGACCTAACAGGGTAACGCCTAACGGAAAACCGCTCTACTACGAAGCCTATCATGGGCGCTCACATCGAAAAGCCATTAAGGCAGATATTGTAGGAACGACTGGTAGCTCAGGCTACAACCTCACTGGCGAAGGGCTTCATATGGGTGTTTGGGATGGCGGTCATGTTTTTGCTATGCATGATGAGTTCACAGGGGGGCCAGGATACGCTGGGTCAAAAGTTAGTATTGAAATTTCAGACGCACCTACAGCAACAATTTGGAGCAGCCACCCTACTTCAGTGACTTCAATAATTGTCGCCAAAGGACTTTTTCATCAAGAAAACTACGATGTAACAGGCATAGCGCCGGGCATAGCCAAGATATACAGTTACGACTGGGATTATGATTTAGCAGAAATTTTTGAACAGTTACAACTAAATGCAAACCCAGATTTTATTTTATCCAACCATTCCTATGGATACCCGCTTGTGGACTTCAACAACGAGATTATTCCAAATGAATTTATTGGAGATTACAGTGATTGGAGTGCGCTATTAGATGATATTGCATACAACTACCCTACTTATTTGCATGTCTTGGCTGCTGGTAATGATGGTCTTGAATCCTATCCGGAACAACAAACAATAGGTTTAGATCAACTTACGGGATCTACTACTGCTAAGAACGTCTTAACCGTTGGTAGCTTTTCTATGGAGGACAACGGAACTAACAAAGGCGCAACTGATTTTAGTAGCGCAGGCCCCACAAATGATTTTCGTATAAAACCTGAAGTCTGTGGTCCAGGTGAAAACCTAGGGGTAGCTGCTTGGGTTTCAGATGAGCCAGATGCTACGGATATTTATTATGTGAATAGTGGTACGTCATTTGCATCCCCTGCGGTTGCGGGAGGTGTGGCCTTACTGCAGCAGCTACACAAAAAAACGTTTGATGTTTATATGGACGGGGCAACCATGAAAGCCTTACTTTGCCATACCGCAGATGATATTACCGATTGGGCCGGTCAAGACATCACAGGGCCCGATGTAAAAACAGGCTATGGCGCAGTTAATCTGGAAAAAGCAGCACAACTTATCGATAAAGACGAGAAAGAAAGCCTTAGTATACATAACTTTGAACTTGATCAGGGGGAAACTGAAACTATATTTTTTCAAACTACGGCTGTTGGGGAGTTGCTGACAGCAACGCTAAGTTGGTATGACCCCCCAGCTGCATTTTATGCAACTAACGCACTGATAAACGACCTCGATCTCCGTATTACACAAGAAGACACCATCTATTTACCATGGGCGTTACCCACAACTGCACAGCAGGCGGTGGCTGTATTAGCAGATAACACTAGGGATAATTTAGAAAAAGTAGTGGTGTCGGGCCCTCTTGGTGGACACTACAAAATTACTGTTTCACACAAGGGGAGCTTGCAGCGCCTTAACCAAAGCGGGGAATTTGAAAACACCACACAAAAAGGGGCTTTGGTCCTTTCGGGGCCTGGTATTTTTACAAAATCTGAGCAAGAACTAGAACAGTTTGCAACGGTAAATAGCTTCTTGGTGGCGCCTATGCCTGCTAAAAACTTCTTTACAATAAGTGTGTTGGACAATACCCTTCCCTTTAAAAATATAAAAATACTTGACTTAAATGGACGAGAGGTATTGCATAAAAATAGAGCTACTTTCTCTTTAAACAGCATTAACGTAGCTATTTCGGCATTAACCAGTGGTAGTTATATACTAGGGATAGAAACAGAGGAGGGATTCACTTACAAACAAATCATTATTTCCAACTAATTGCGTAAATCCCGGACTTTTTTTTTTTGGTTGATGAAAAAAAATAAGAAGTAAGCAAGCTTTTTAATTTACAATAGCACTGAAAAGTTTGTTTAGTTAACATTTATTTAACATATTTGGGGTTGCTAACAATTAAATCAATTATGAAAACTAAATTTATTCAAATTTTAACATTTGCGTTAATCGCAGTGTTTCAAGTTGCTTTAGCACAACAAGTCGTTACTGGATCCGTTATAGACCAAGATGGGATGCCACTTCCAGGAGCCACAGTTGTTATTAAAGGAACTTCCTCAGCCACAACTGCTGATTTTGATGGTAATTACTCAATTGCTGCCAAAAACGGAGACGTTTTGGTTATAAGCTTTGTAGGTTATAGTGCTGCCGAAGTTACTGTCGATGGAGCTACTGCTAATGCTTCACTATCAGCATCAAATGATCTTGATGAAGTTGTTGTTGTAGGTTATGGTAGACAAGATAAAAAGAGTATTGTTCACGCTGTAGAAACAGTAAACTCTGAGGAGCTTGAAAAAATTCAAGCCACGTCAATAACCCAAGCACTACAAGGTACCGTGAGTGGAGTTAATGTTCTAACTACTGGTGGAATACCTGGAGCTGGACAAACTATTCGTATACGTGGAATAGGATCAATAAATGCTTCGGCTTCCCCACTTATCATTGTTGACGGTGCTATCTGGGCTGGTGGATTAAATTCAATTCCGCAAGATCAAGTAGAAAGTATTTCCGTGCTTAAAGATGCATCTGCAGCCATTTATGGTTCCAGGGGTTCTAATGGTGTTATAATTATTACCACCAAAAAAGGAAATAAAAATACTAAAGGTACTTTTACTTTTTCAACAAACTTTGGCTCTCAATCTGAAGCTGTAGATATTCACAAAACACTAGATACTGACACATTTTCGAAATACTTTTTTGAAGCTGTTGTTAACAATAATCAATATGAGTTGGGACAAACAAACGCAGTAGCTCGTGCAAATGCTTCTGCCAGTTTTGTTCAGGATCTAGGTTATAATCCCTACGGAACTGGCACAGTATCCCCAATAGACAGCGACGGCAACCTTGTTGGCGCACCGTTGTGGGACACCAATTGGTATGATGCTTTAGTGAACGAATCTCCAACAAGGGTTGACAATAACATAACCTATTCTGGCGGTTCTGAAAAAACTAACTACTTCTTTGGTATGAATTATCTTCACCAAGAAGGTCAAGTTAAAACAACTTGGTTTGACAGAATATCTATGAGAGCAAATATCGATACTGATGTTACAGACAAGTTTTCTATGGGCTTTAACATGTCGTATAACAATACTGTTAATAACACTCCTAACCAATCTGGTAGTGGCTTTAGTAATGTTATCCAATGGATTTACACAATCCCTAACTATTATCCACTTTATGAAAGAAATTTAGATGGTAGTTTTACTCTTGACTCAGCTGGAAATAAAAATTATGATTACGGTTCACGTGCACTAGCGGGTGGCGTAAACGGTTCTAGAACGATATTGACTGATGAGAATGCAGCTGGAGCTTTGAAATATTACAAATTTGAAAACAATTCTTATAATTTCAATGCAGCATCGTATATGGAATACGAAATTACCGACAACTTAAATTTTAAAACCACAATGAATTATGGAAGAGACTCTTTTGATGGTTTTGAATATGTACATTATAAGTATGGTTATGCATCCTCCGTTGATGGACGAGTTTCACAAGATAGAAATATCGTTACTACACTGTCAACTAATCAACAAATCAATTATATAAATTCATTTGGAGACTCAAATATCGAAGTTGATGCTATTTATGAAAACTATGCACTTAAAGTTTCATCTGTTGGGGCGCAAGGTGTAGGTTTCTTGCCTAACGTTACAGTGTTGAATGGAAGTACAACTCCAGAAAGTGTTTCGGGTGCTGTAAGCGAAGAACGCCTTGAGAGTTTTATAGGAAGACTTCGGTATAGCTACGCTGACAAGTATTTCTTTGAAGGTTCATTTAGACGAGATGGTTCAACTAGATTTGCTAAAGACGTACGCTGGGGAGACTTTTTCTCTGTAGCTGGTTCATGGGTAATTACAAATGAAGATTTCTTCAATATTGACGCTATTAACTTCTTAAAACTACGGTACAGTTATGGAGAAGTTGGTAACAATCGTGGTATAGGGTATTTCCCTTACATGCAATTATTCTCAACAGGTTGGAACAACCTATCTAATACTGGGGTTTTATCCGAAGGTGTTGTTGACCCTAATTTAAGTTGGGAAAAAACAGCTACTTCAAATCTTGGTCTTGAATTTGAGCTTTTCGAAAATAAAATTTCAGGTTCGATTGATTATTATAGTAAAGAATCTATTGATTTAATTTATGATAGACCACTTGCTATTTCTACTGGAAACTCTAGCATTACGACCAACATTGGATCTATCAAAAATTCAGGAATTGAATTAACATTAAATGCAAATGATATCATCAAAACTGATGATTTAAGTTTAGATTTAGGCTTTAACATTTCAACAAATGAAAATGAAATTCTTGAACTAACTCAAGATGAATTTATTAGTGGTACCAAAAAGTGGATGGTTGGGAAATCATTATATGATTGGTTTATTAGAGAATGGGCTGGAGTTGATCCTGATGACGGTTATGGTATGTGGTACAAAGACATCCTTGATGCAAATGGAGAACCAACTGGAGAAAGAGAAACCACTAAAGAGTATTCTGATGCCACTCGATACTATATTGATGACAAATCTTCGCTACCGAAATATACTGGAGGCTTTAACGCTAATCTTAGCTACAAAAACTTTGACTTTTCAACTCTTATTTATTTTAGTTTAGGAAGCTATCAGTATGATTCAAGTTATGCCGGGCTTATGTCAGGTTTTGAAAGAAATCAGCAAGGTCATCCAGACTTAGCTAATAGATGGCAGAATCCAGGTGATATTACTGACGTGCCACTTTTATTGAATGCATCTAACGATTTTAACGCAACTTCAACCCGTTTCTTATACAAGAATGACTGGGCAAGAGTTAAAGCAATCTCTGTTGGATACAACTTGGATAAAGAAGCAAACGAAAAGTTAAAAACAGAGAGCATCCGTATTTTTATACAAGGAGATAACCTGTTTACTTTTACAAACCATGACGGTATTGATCCAGAACAAACTTTAAGTGGACTGACTAACTCAAGATCATCACTCATGAGAACTGTAACACTGGGACTAAATATTAAATTATAAAAAAATGAAAACAAATAGAATATTATTATTGTTCACTCTTTTTTCATTACTATTAGTAAGTTGTGAAGAAGCTTTTTTAGACGATCCTGCACCGACATCAAGTGTCAACTCAAGTGTAGTTTTTAGCTCAAAAGCAGGAGTAGAAGCTTTTATTTCTGGAATTCACAGAAGAGCACGTGCACAATTTTCTAATACACACAATGGTGGGTTATACTCAATGTATTACGCACGTGATGTAAAAGCAAATGATGTATTAACTAAGGCTACCTGGTTTTTATGGGATTATGATCATACATACAGAGCACCCACTTATGGAAGAGTTACTTTCAGCTGGCAGTTTCCTTATTATATGATTAACCAAGCTAACATTGGAATAAAAGGGCTTAATGAGTCAAACGCTATATCAGATTCTGATAAAGACGAATTAATGGCGCAATTTCTAAGTTTAAGAGGATTTTATTATTATCAACTTGCATTAGAATTTAATCATCATCCCAGTTATGACGCAAACGCTGCAGCCCCTCCAATATACACAGAGCCTGCAACCGATTCAAAACCAATGTCTACTATTACAGAATTGTTTGGGCAAATTAAATCAGACTTAGCTCAAGCTAGTTCTTTAGCTTCAACAAGTAGAATTAATAAGACGTATATTAATAAGAACGTTATTAATGGTTTTTTAGCTAGAGTACACCTATATCTTGGAGAGTATGCAGAAGCAGAAAGTGCTGCTGCTGCTGCTAGAACAGGTTATAGCTTAAATAGTGCTCAGTATACAACAGGTTTCGATGACATGAGTATAGATGAGACGATGTGGGCTATGGCGCAATCAACAGATCAAAGTAATTATTACTACATCGCTCCACATTCATTCACAGATCATGAAAATGGTGCTTATCAGGGAACATTCTTTAACAATGATTTTGTGCAATTATTTTCTGCTACAGATGTACGGAACACTTTTTATCACTATTATTCAAGCGACACTACTGCTTGGTTTGCGTGGGTAACAAGTAAGTTTACATTTGCTTTCGACTCTGATATGATTATGATGCGTTCAGCTGAAATGATGTTAATCGAAGCTGAGGCAAAAGCACGACAAGGTAATGACACCCAAGCTGCAACTTTACTTTACTCTTTACAATCTGAAAGAGATTCTTCTGCTGTAGCTTCTGGAAATACAGGAGCAAGTCTGCTAGATGAGATTATGATAGAACGAAGAAAAGAGTTGTATTGTGAAGTTGGTGTTGAATGGTTTGATGCAAAAAGAACACGCACAGGAGTAACAAGAACTGGAAATCATAGAGTATTCTTAGATCTTGAACCAGATGACAAAAGATTCATTTTGTGTATACCTCAAACAGAAATTGATGCCAACGAATTTATTGACGATTCAGTAAACAGTGATAGGCTTTAATTTTTAATAATCTTAACACAAACACCTATCATAAATCAAATTGATAGGTGTTTTTTTTTATGAAAAAAAAATTTTTTTTATTACTATTATTTGTTGGATGCGGTCTAATTAACTCCAAAGAAGAATGGGTTGAAATGACTAAACGTGAAAATAAAATTAAGAATATTTATGCTAAAATTCAATCCGAACAAAGCGAAATAGATAACTTAATTAATAAAAAACATCCAAGTCTAAAAAGAGATAGAAAAAATAACATTATTCGCCCTGATGGAATTACATTATCTGGAAAGCCTGTATATTACAAATCATATCACGGAAAATCACAAGTAGAGCTACTAAAAGCTCATAAAGTAAAAAATAATTCTGGAGTATTAAATTTAGATTTAAACGGTGAAGGAATTCAAGTACATATATGGGATTCAAAATCAATTTTTGCCACTCATCAAGAATTTGTTGATCCAGACACAGGTAATACCATAATAGAAACACAGTCTTTCGAATCCCAATCTATGGAAAGTAGTCATGGGACTAAAGTAGCTTCCACAATAATTGCGCGTGGACTCGCTCATAATGAAAATTATGATGTAACTGGAATAGCTCCTAAATTGTCTAAGCTAAAATATTTCAATTCAACTAATGACAGATTTGAAATCCTTAATGAATTGGAGGAAAATCCTGATTTTATTATATCCAACCACTCATACGGATATTATATATTAAATGACGAGGGAGAGCAAGTTTTTGACGCATGGGAAATAGGCGAATATGGAAATTGGGATCAATTTATTGATGAAACTTCAAATTTATTCCCTTACTGGCTTTATGTTCAAGGAACAGGAAACGAAGGGGATATTAGTTATCAAGGGCAAGAGCATGCGGGCTATGATTATATGGTTGACGGTTTAAATGCAAAAAATCAACTTAATGTAGCATCCATAAATCTTAATCAAGAGTTTGGAGATTTTATCTCACCATCCCGTTTTAGTTCTTCAGGTCCTACAAATGACGTTAGAATAAAACCTGAAATTTCGGCCCTTGGTCAAGACGTATATTGTGCTACATGGAATAAAGATGAACCTACAGAAACAAATTGGTATTCTAATGCAAATGGTACTTCTTTTTCTGGTCCAGCTGTCGCAGGTGGTGCTGCTTTAATGCAACAATACTACAAACAGCTAAACAACAATTATATGTTGTCCTCTACACTTCGAGGACTAATATGCCATACCGCAACAGACCTCACAATGTGGGGGGCAAAAAAAGTAACCGGTCCAGACCCAAAAACTGGCTATGGACTCATGAATATTGAAGCTGCCATTGAATTGATTAATGAAAATAAAACTGACAGTGAAAAAATTACAGAAAGAGCTCTAACAAATAATGAGGTATTCAACCTTAGCTATATTACTTCAACTGAATCTAGTGATAAAAAGCTAATCGTAACCCTTGCCTGGAATGACCCATTTAAGCCTGAGCTACTCACAGACGGAGATTTGGTAAACGATTTAGATGTAAGAGTCTACAATGATGATGGAATCTTTTACCCATGGAAACTAGACACCGCCGATATTACAGCGCCCGCATTAAAAGGAGATAATCTTGTGGATAATCTTGAAAAAATAGAAATTGATGCCCCTAATGGTAACTATATAATAGAGGTTTCCCACAAAGGAATATTAGAAGAAGATCAAGTATTCTCGTTAATCGTTTCTGGAAATGGTGAAGTAACCACATTATCTAATAAAACCATTGAGAAAATCAATACTATTTTTACTTCGTATAGCAAATCAGAGAGGAAAATCATTGTCCAAAACCGTGTGCCATCCGTCAAAACGGAAAAATATGAAATCTATGATATTACTGGACGATTGATTAATGAAAAAAGGCTAAATGGCACAAACAATTTTAAAATTGATGCTGCAAACCTAAATAAGGGTGTATATTTAATTAGAATTAAAACAGATTTATCTATTTTAACGTCAAAAGTGATTGTTGATTAAAATGCTTTTACTTTTCTTAAGATAAATTATTACAATGACCCATATTACATTTGGGATTAACCCAGTCCGAGAAGCCATTCAAGATCCCAGTAGAATTCAAAAGGTTCTCATTGAAGACGGACTTAAAAACCCTGCTGCACAAAAGCTGAAAGACGAAATCATGCGATCAGGTGTTTCGTATTCGTTTGTGCCAGAGCAAAAACTATACAAGCATACCAAAGAAAATCACCAAGGCTTTGTGG
>Ga0233402_1000249_pt1 | contig 20694 bp, 20 predicted proteins | sample 54DmetaG_FD_182705 | JGI IMG/M metagenome (GOLD analysis project Ga0233402, IMG submission 182705) | Seawater microbial communities from Monterey Bay, California, United States - 54D | ecosystem: Environmental > Aquatic > Marine > Coastal | place: USA: California | collected 2016-11-11 | reverse complement strand
TCCTCTAAAAGAAAACGAAACATTACTCACTCCCCCACTTACGCTGGCATGGGGTAAATGTTCACGTATCCATTGAGTCGCATGAAAAAAGTCAAGTGCATTTTTGCGATGTTCCTCCATTCCAGTGGCTACTGGGAAAATATTAGGATCAAAAATGATGTCTTCGGGTGCGAAGTGGACTTTTTCAACCAAGATATCGTAGGAACGTTTGCAGATTTCGATCCGTCGCTCGAGAGAATCAGCTTGACCCTCTTCATCAAAAGCCATCACAATGACCGCAGCGCCATATTTTTTTATGGTCTTTGCTTGGGCAATAAAAGTTGCCTCTCCTTCTTTTAAACTAATAGAATTGACCACACTTTTCCCTTGTACCACTTTTAGTCCTGCCTCAATAATATCCCATTTCGAACTATCAATCATCACAGGAATACGGGCAATATCAGGCTCAGCGGCCATTAAGTTCAAGAATGTTGTCATGGCCTGTACTCCATCAATCATTCCTTCATCCATATTGACATCAATGATCTGTGCGCCTCCTAAAACTTGTTCACGGGCAACTTCGATGGCCTCGCCAAATTGATTTTTTTCTATTAAGCGTAAAAATTTTCTTGATCCGGTTACATTAGTACGTTCCCCAATATTGACAAAATTGGTTGCGTCAGAAATTACCAGGGGCTCTAAGCCCGACAACAATAAAGGGTTTCGTTCTTGACTAGGCATTCTATGGTAGATTTGGGTTTCTTGGTGCGTATTTTTCAGCCACTTCTGCAATCAATCGAATATGATTGGGGGTAGTACCGCAGCAACCTCCAATAATATTGACCGCATTTTGCTTTAAATAATCTTCAATCAAGGATTGCATTTCCTCTGGAGATTGATCATAGGTTCCAAAGGCGTTGGGCAAGCCTGCATTGGGATGTGCAGAAACAAACAAGTCACTTTGATTGGCGAGTCGTTTGACATAAGGCAGTAATTGATCTGCGCCTAAAGCACAATTGAACCCAATACTCAGCAAAGGAATATGACTCATAGAAATTCGGAAGGCCTCCACGGTTTGTCCAGACAGGGTTCTTCCGCTGGCATCGGTAATCGTTCCGCTTACCATAATAGGAATGTCAATTCCACGTTCTTCTTTCACTTCATTAATGGCATAGAGTGCCGCTTTGGCATTTAGGGTGTCAAAAATAGTTTCTACTAAAAGTAAATCAGATCCACCATCAATCAGACCAAGGACTTGCTCACGATAAGCGGTCACAAGTTCGTCAAAAGTAATGGCACGATATCCTGGGTCGTTTACATCAGGTGACATGCTCGCTGTCTTGTTAGTAGGTCCAATCGAACCGGCAACATAACGTGCTTGATCCGGTGTTTTTTCTAGGTATTCTTGACTGACTTCTTTGGCGATTTTAGCACTTTCATAATTCAATTCATACGCAAGGCTTTCCATTTGATAATCTGCCATTCCAATGGAAGTGGAAGAAAAGGTATTTGTTTCTACAATATCTGCTCCTACATCAAAATATTTTCTGTGAATCTCTTTAATAATTTCGGGCTGTGTAATCGAGAGTAAGTCATTATTTCCTTTCAAAACAGCAGGGTGATCCACAAAACGCTCCCCACGAAAGTCGGCTTCTTCGAGGCTGTGGTTTTGAATCATGGTTCCCATGGCTCCATCTAAAACCAAAATACGTTTTTCTAAGTCTTTAACTATACTCATCCTAAATTACTTAGTGCGTTTTTAAGGTCATTCCATATATCCTCATGATGTTCTAAGCCTACCGAAAGGCGAATCATTCCATCGGTAATTCCTACTGCTAATCGGTCTTCCTTTGATAATTTACTGTGGGTGGTTGAGGCGGGATGGGTAATGATACTTCGGGAATCTCCCAAATTGGAGGACAACGAACACAATCTAATCGCATTGATAAAATTTCGTCCTGCTTCAAGTCCGCCTTTAACTTCAAAGGCAACGATATTCCCCCCTTTTAACATTTGCTTTTTGGCTAAAGCATATTGAGGATGGGATTTTAAAAAAGGATATTTTACCCAATTAATTTCTTGGCTTGCTTCTAATTTTTCTGCAATTACAAGTGCATTCTCACAATGTCGATCGATTCTTACGGTAAGGGTTTCCAAACTTTTGGATAATACCCAAGCATTAAAGGGAGAGAGTGAAGCTCCTGTATTTCGGGCAAAAAGAAATAACTCTCGAATTAAGTCTTTATTTCCCACCGTTACTCCTCCCAACACGCGTCCTTGACCGTCCATCAATTTAGTGGCAGAATGTATGACTAAATCGGCTCCGTATTGAATGGGCTGTTGTAAATAAGGAGTAGCAAAACAATTGTCAACAATAAAAAGGAGTTGGTGTTTTTTAGCGATTTTACCCAGGGTTTCTAAGTCCAAAATATCTACTCCCGGGTTGGTCGGGGACTCCACGTATATACATTTGGTATTGGGTTGAATCAAGGCCTCTACCGAAGAAAGATCATCGACAGGAAAATAGCTTGAATGAATATCCCATTTTGGAAAATACTTGGTAAACAAAGTATGAGTAGAACCAAATAAGGCACGTGCAGAAACAATGTGATCTCCTGCGTTAAGAAATGTGGCAAAGGTTGCAAAAACAGCTCCCATTCCACTAGCAAAAGCAACCCCCTCCTCTGCTCCTTCCATTTGAGTTACTTTTTGAACAAATTCAGTCGTGTTGGGGTTAGAAAATCGGCTGTAAATATTCCGTTGTTTTTCCTCAGCAAAGGAAGCACGCATGTCTTCCGCATCTTCAAAAACAAAACTAGAGGTTAAATGAAGTGGGGTAGAGTGTTCCAAGTACTGGGAACGCTCCATTTGACTTCGAATGGCTTGGGTCTCAAAGTGCGAACTCATATCGCCTCCCCATTTAAAATAATGCGGTGATTGATTTTAGCGGTAGGTTCCAACGTCTTGGATACGGAACAATATTTATCAAAGGATAATTGAGCCGCACGCTTTGCTTTTTCTGCAGAAAAATCTCCTTCTAAATAAATGGCAATCTCAATTTGATAAAATAAGGCCGGTACTGCCCCTTCATGGCGTAAACCTTCTACTTCCATCTTCAAAGAAGTCGGATTTATTTTTTGCTTATTTAATATCGCTATGATATCAATACTGCTGCAACCTGCAACACCCATTAATAGTAATTCCATTGGGCTGATCCCTTGTACTTCTCCAGTCGTTTTCGATTTATTATCTAATAATACCTGGTGTCCGTTGGGATTGGTGGCTTGAAAAAGATAATCGTCATTTACACGTTCTAAGGCTATTTTCATCTGTTTACTTATTAGGGTTAAAAATTGGGGTTAATATTTGGGCAACGGCATCATTTTCAATCAAAAAAGCATCGTGTCCGTGAATGGATTGAAGCTCATGATAAAATATATTTTCTTTCACTGGTTTTACCAACTCCGTTGTTTTTTGATCTTCTGCCGAAGTAAAAAACAAATCACTATCAATAGCAATCAGATGGATATCCGCTGAAATTGTTTGAATAATCTCGATTGCTTTTTTTCCTGATCTCTCAATATTGATGGTACTTAAAAGGTGGTTCATCATAACATAAGCTTCTAGGCTAAAACGCTGAGCTAATTTGTTACCATGATGCAATAACCAACTCTCAATATTATAAATTCCAAAGTCTTCGTTGCGAGTTCTCCCAAAGCGGTAATCAAAAGACTGTGGCGTTCTGTAAGTAAGCATGGCATGAATCCTTGCATCCTCTAGTGGATTCTTGGAATTTTCAAGAATCCTTTTTTGCAAAAAAGTGTTGGCAATAATCCAATCGTTGGCTTTCCAATCGGCTGCAACAGGAATTAAATACTTCGTTAAATCGGGAGCTAAAGCTGACATTTCCCAGGCAATTCCTCCCCCAATAGAACCGCCTATCAAAGCATATAATTGTTTCACCCCTAGCGCTTTCAATCCCGCAAGAAAAAGTGCCGCAATATCGCCAGTGTGAAAATCTTCGGGAGTTGAAAAGGTCTGTTCCAACATTCCATTTCCAGGAACATTGAACGCCAATAGGGTATAACGTTGGGTATCTATGGTCTGTCCTTCTCCAATAATTTCATTCCACCATCCATCGGGTCCGCAAACCACAGAATCGCCTGTCAAAGAATGGTTAACTAAAACCACTGGGGCAGTTCCTATGGCTTGACCAAACTGATGATAATGCAGTTCAATGGAGTCATAGGAAACACCCGTATGGGTCTTAAAATTAGAAATTGAAAGGGTTTGGACTTCCACAGTTTACTTCTTATAGTTGTGCAAAAGCAGCTTCTAAATCTTCAATCAAATCTTTGACATCTTCCAAACCGACAGACAAACGAATGAGGTCTTGGGTTACCCCTGTTGTTTTTTGAGTCGCCTCATCCAATTGTTGATGGGTGGTACTTGCCGGATGAATAATCAAGGATTTAGTGTCTCCAATATTGGCTAAAAGTGCAAATATTTTTGTGTGATCGGCTACTTTTTTACCGCCTTCATAGCCAGATTTTAATCCAAAGGTTACGATACCGCTTTGCCCTTTTGTTAAATATTTCTGTGCCAAAGTATTGTATTTAGACGTTTTTAGTCCAGGATAATTTACCCAGGCCACTTCATCTCGGGTAGAGAGCCACGCAGATAATTTTAACGCATTTTCCGAATGCTTTTTCATACGAATATCCAAGGTTTCAATTCCTTGTATGGTTTGAAAACTATTGAATGGGCTGGGTGCACTTCCTAAATCTCGGAGTCCTTCAATTCGAACTTTTGCGATGAAAGCGATTGCGCCCAGAGCCTCATGATAATTTAAACCGTGGTAACTTGGATTAGGCTCTGTAAATTCAGGAAACAATCCATTGCCCCAATCAAACGTTCCTGCATCGATGATAATACCTCCCAAAGAGGTCCCGTTTCCAGTCAAATACTTGGTTAGGGAATGGATTACGATATTGGCTCCGTGCTCAATAGGATTTAATAAGGCAGGAGAAGCCACAGTATTATCCACAATAAAAGGGACTTTGGCTGCTTTTGCTTTTTCTGAAATTACTTTTAGATCCAGCACATCCAATTTTGGATTTCCTAAAGACTCTGCAAAGAAAGCACGCGTATTGAATTGAACGGCTTTTGAAAATTCTTCTGGTACATCAGGATCCACAAAAGTGGTTGTGATACCAAATCGAGGAAGGGTATTAGCCAATAAATTATAGGTCCCTCCATACAAGCTACTGGAAGCTACAATATGGTCTCCTGTTTTTAGAATCACCATTAAAGTAGTTGCAATGGCAGCTGTTCCTGAAGCCGTTGCGACAGCAGCTACACCCCCCTCTAAAGCCGCCAAACGCTGTTCCAAAACATCATTCGTCGGGTTGTTTAATCGGGTATAAATATAGCCGGGCTCTGCTAGAGAAAATAAATTCGCTGCGTGTTCAGAGTCTTTAAAGACATAAGAAGTTGTTTGATAAATAGGAACTGCTTGTGTTCCTTGTGTATTGGAAGCATCATGACCTGCATGTAATGCTTGGGTTGCTAATTGGGTACTCATAATTGAAAAGTTTTTTTGATTAATTCTATATAGTCTAATTTTTCCCAGGTGAAAAGTTCTACTTCCTTCGACACTTTTCCGTTATACGGGGACTCAAACGTTTTGGTTATAGTAAGAGGCTGGCGCCCCATATGCCCATAGGAAGCGGTTTCTAAATACATGGGATTTCTGAGCTTTAGGCGTTGTTCTATCGCATAGGGACGCATGTCAAATAAAGCTGCTGCTTTGTCTGCTATGGCTGCATCGCTAAGCGGAACTTTCGAAGTTCCATACGTATTGATGTTGATTGATGTTGGTTCTACCACTCCAATAGCATAACTTAACTGTACTAAAATTTCGTCGGCTACTCCTGCAGCCACAAGGTTTTTTGCCATATGGCGCGCGGCATAGGCTGCGCTTCGATCTACTTTACTCGGATCTTTGCCACTAAAAGCTCCACCGCCATGTCCCCCTTTTCCACCATAGGTGTCCACAATAATCTTTCGTCCCGTCAAACCGGTATCGCCATGCGGGCCTCCAATCACAAATTTTCCTGTTGGATTAACGTGATAGGTGATGTCCTCTCCGAAAAGATCTTGAATCTCTTGAGACAAAGCACTCTTCACTCGAGGAATTAAAATCGAAATGACATCGGATTTTATTTTATCCAACATAGCCACTTCGTCTGGATTGAAATCATCGTGTTGCGTTGAGACCACTATGGTATCGATACGCAAAGGTTTATTGTTATCATCATACTCGATAGTAACTTGAGATTTAGCGTCTGGACGTAAATAGGTGATTTCTTTGTTCTCTCTTCTTAGCGCTGCGTGTTCAATCAAAATTTTATGTGAAAGATCTAAGGCCAAAGGAGAAAAAGATTCGGTTTCTGCTGTCGCATAGCCAAACATAATTCCCTGATCGCCTGCACCTTGAGCTTCTTTCTCTTCCCGATCAACACCCCGATTGATGTCTTGAGACTGTTCGTGAATCAGCGAGATCACACCACATGAGTCTCCACTGAATTGATACTCTCCTTTGGTATAACCTATGGCGTTAATGGTTTCTCGCGCAATGGACTGCACATCTAAATAAGTTGCACTTTTCACTTCACCAGCCAATATCACTTGCCCTGTGGTTACTAAGGTTTCACAAGCAACCTTGCTTTCGGGATCAAAAGCTAAAAAGTTATCGAGTAGTGCGTCACTGATTTGATCAGCAATTTTGTCTGGGTGACCTTCACTTACTGATTCTGAGGTAAAAAAATATGACATTTGTTTATTGCTTTTTAGGAAGGATTTAAACAGTTGTTTAAAAAAAGCAACTCTGGTTTAGCATTTTTTTTTCGAGGTTTGCAATCAGTCAAATCCTTCCTCGTTTAACAGGACAAATGTACACTTTTTTTTTAATGAGAAAAGATTTTTTAAAAAAATAGCTCTTCCGTCCTTTTTACAAAAAGAACGGAACGATACTTCGGTACCTCGGCAAGCTAGGTGTACGAGGGCTGAACCCAAATCTTAAACTGGCTTCAGCAAACATCATTTTTTTATTTTCAAAAAAGCCCCTATTTTGCAGTATATAAATACAAGAGACTATGCACATTGCTATTGCTGGAAATATTGGCGCTGGAAAAACAAGTTTGACAGAACTCCTCGCAAAACACTTCGGTTGGGAAGCCCACTTTGAAGATGTCATTGACAATCCTTATTTAGATGATTTTTACAATCATATGGAGCGATGGTCTTTTAATCTTCAAATTTATTTTTTAAAAAGCAGGTTTGAGCAGTTGCTTTCTTTTAAAGAGAATAAAAAAACCATCATTCAGGATCGAACAATATACGAGGACGCGCATATTTTTGCACCCAACCTGAACGCAATGGGGCTGATGAATCAACGTGATTTTAAAAACTATAAAGGTATTTTTGACTTGATGGAATCCCTCATCGAAGGACCCGATGTGTTGATTTATTTACGGTCTTCTATTCCTAATTTGGTTAACAAAATTCACAAACGAGGGCGGGACTATGAAAACTCGATTAGTATCGATTATCTGAGCCGTCTCAACGAACGCTATGAGGCATGGATCAGTACCTATGATCCCGAAAAACTCATTATTATTGATGTGGACTCCCTAGACTTTGTGGACAATAAAGAAGATTTGTCTAAAGTGATTCACATCATTGATGAAAAATTAAAATAAAAGGCATAAAAAAAGCGGCTCTAATGAGCCGCTTTTTTTATATCATTGAAAAATATTATTCCAAAATCTGACTGATTTCAGAGGTCATTTCTTCTGAAGATTCCCCTTGCTTTACAACTAGAGAAACTTCAACGGTACTCTTTTGTTCTTCCTTTTCAGCCTCAAGAGTTTCATTTGAATCTGCTGCTGCAGGAACTACTAATTCAGTCGTCACTTCCTTTTCGATTGTATCGTTGACATAGCTTGCAACGGCATCGCTGTTCATAGCTATACTGGGAGCAATCACTAAGGCAACCACTGACATCAATTTCAATAAAATATTTAGAGAGGGTCCAGACGTATCTTTAAAAGGATCTCCAACGGTATCTCCAACAACTGCTGCTTTGTGAGCATCAGAACCTTTTCTACCGTCCGATTCGATCATTTTTTTAGCATTATCCCAAGCTCCTCCTGCATTGGATTGGAAGATCGCCATAAGAACACCACAAGTGGTAACTCCTGCTAAAAGACCTCCTAACATTTCTGCTCCACCAATAAACCCGATGGCTACAGGAACGGCAATTGCCAATAATCCGGGCAATACCATTTCTTTAATAGAAGCTGTAGTCGAAATTTCAACACATTTTTGATAATCGGCTTTTCCATCCGCAGCATCAAAAATCGTACGGTCTTTGTCCGAAGCTTTCGTCATGTCTGAATCATACTTACGCATAACCTCTAGGGCGGCTTTCAATTCAGGTATGTTTTTAAACTGTCTTCTTACTTCTTCAATCATCGCCATGGCTGCTCTACCTACAGCATTCATCGACAAGGCAGAAAAAACGAAAGGCAACATTCCCCCTACAAGTAAACCTGCCATAATTCGAGGTTTAGAAACATCAATACTGGTTACATTCGCTACCTGCATGAAGGCTGAAAATAACGCCAATGCGGTTAAGGCAGCAGAAGCGATGGCAAAACCTTTACCAATGGCAGCCGTTGTATTCCCTACTGCATCTAAGGTATCGGTACGTTCTCTTACTTCGCTTGGTAATTCTGCCATTTCAGCAATTCCTCCCGCGTTGTCAGAAATCGGTCCGTAAGCATCAACGGCTAATTGGATTCCTGTATTGGCCAACATCCCTACGGCTGCAATAGCAATTCCGTAAAGTCCAGCAAAATGATGCGATACTAAAATTGCTGCAGCAATTAAAAGAATGGGGATCATCGTGGACATCATTCCCACACCCAATCCAGCAATAATGTTTGTCGCAGCTCCTGTTTCAGACTGATCTACGATAGATTGTACTGGCTTTGTTCCAGTACCGGTATAATACTCGGTGATTTTTCCAACGCCTAAACCGGCAACTAAACCTGCAATCGTAGCCCAGAAAATACCCATAGCTCCGAAAGGTAAGCCTTCAACAGACTCAGGAATCATGGTATTGATTATAAAATAAGAAGCGACAACCATCAAGCCTGCTGATCCAAATTCACCAATATTCAAAGCGCTTTGTGGATTTCCACCTTCTTTCACTCGGACAAAGAAGGTACCGATGATCGACATGATAATTCCTACTGCTGCCAGTACTAAAGGAAGATAAACCGCTCCTAATCCTGCAAAATCAGGGGTGATGATAAAGGCACCTAGAACCATGGTTCCAATGATAGACCCCACATAAGATTCGAAAAGATCCGCTCCCATTCCGGCAACATCTCCAACATTATCTCCTACATTATCTGCAATAGTTGCAGGATTTAAAGGGTGATCTTCTGGAATTCCAGCTTCAACTTTCCCTACTAAATCGGCTCCAACGTCGGCTGCTTTGGTGTAGATCCCTCCTCCTACTCTTGCAAATAAGGCAATGGAGGAAGCTCCCATAGAAAATCCTGTTAATACGTTTAATACCATGGAGAGGTTTTCCGCTCCTGGCCATATATTTTGATAGAGTGCAAAAAGACTGCTGAGTCCTAAAACACCCAGACCCACAACTCCTAAGCCCATCACGGCACCACCAGCGAAAGCAACTTCTAAAGCTCTTCCTAGCGAAGTTCTAGCCGCTTGAGTTGTTCTTACGTTAGCTTTGGTTGCCACTCGCATTCCGATAAATCCTGCAAGGGCTGAACAGATGGCTCCCACAACAAAGGATACCGCAACCATTCCGTTGGATCCTTCTTCGTTGCTTCCTTTAAAGAATAAAAGAATAGCTACTGCAACAACAAATATTGATAAGATTTTGTATTCTGCTTTAAGAAATGACATTGCACCGTCGGCAATGTTTTTAGCAATTCTTGCCATTTTCTCACTTCCAACTTCTTGTTTGGCTACCCAATTGTTCTTTAAAAAAACAAATAATAGTGCCAAAATTCCAAAGGCAGGTAAAGATTTAATGATTAATTCCATGTTTAAATTGTTATTTGAAAAGTGTGGTAAAAATAGTAAAACAAACTAGAATACAAAACCCCGATTAAGTAGGTTTAGAATTGCGCATTGAAACTCTAGTTTAATGATGCAAACTTGATTTATTTTTAATGATACATTACGCGTTTCACTCCCTTGATGACATCTTGATAATCAGGTAACCATTCTTTTAAAAGAACGGGAGAATAGGGCGCAGGAGTATCTGCAGTGTTTATTTTTTCAACAGGTGCATCCAAATAATCAAAAATTTGATTTTGCACTTGAAAGGCTATATCGGTAGAAATATTTCCAAAAGGCCAAGATTCTTCAAGAATCACAAGGCGATTTGTTTTTTTAACCGACTCGAAAATAGTGTCGTAATCCAAAGGGCGGATCGTCCTCAAGTCAATCACTTCACAATCTATTCCTTCTTTTGCTAATTCTTCAGCAGCATGTAAAGCTTCTTTTAAAATTTTTCCAAAGGATACTAAAGTAACGTCTTTTCCTGGGCGCTTAATTTCAGCCACTCCAATCGGAAGAGTAAATTCTCCTTCAGGAACTTCTCCTTTATCGCCATACATCTGTTCCGACTCCATGAAGATTACGGGATCATCGTCTCGGATGGCCGATTTCAATAAACCTTTGGCATCATAAGGATTGGAAGGTACAATTACTTTTAAGCCCGGACAGTTGGCATACCAACTTTCAAAAGCTTGGGAATGCGTGGCTGCAAGTTGTCCCGCTGAACCGGTAGGTCCTCTAAAAACAATTGGGCAAGGAAATTGTCCCCCTGACATTTGTCGAATTTTAGCCGCATTATTGATAATTTGATCAATGCCGACCAAGGCAAAGTTAAAGGTCATAAATTCAATAATCGGTCGGTTACCCGTCATGGTAGAACCCACGCCAATTCCTGAAAATCCTAATTCAGAGATCGGAGTATCAATGACGCGTTTGGCACCAAACTCATCCAACATTCCTTTAGAGGCTTTGTAGGCTCCGTTGTATTCAGCCACTTCCTCTCCCATTAGGTAGATGGATTCATCTCTTCGCATTTCTTCGCTCATTGCCTCGGCAATGGCTTGTCTAAATTGTATGGTCTTCATGTATAAAATTCATTCAGCCGCAAATTTAATCAATAATTATCTATTTACTTTACTCAATAAAGAATGAAAATGTACGTTTGTAAAAATACACCCCCAAAAAGTTGAATTTTTTGATATTTTTGAAATAAAATTATGAAGTTGATCCAAATGACGGTTAAGGGAATTTCCTACAGTGAAACTCAAACAGGCGCTTACGCACTTATTTTGAGTGAAAATGAGGGAAATAGAAAACTCCCAGTGATTATTGGTGGTTTTGAGGCGCAATCTATTGCCATTGCATTAGAACAAGAAATTAAACCCACGCGCCCTTTAACGCATGATTTATTTAAAAGTTTTGCAGATCGATTTTCCATTTATGTAAAGCAAGTGATCATCCAGAAACTTGTCGATGGTGTTTTTTATGCCAGTATCATTTGTGAACACGATAAGATTGAAGAAATCATAGACTCACGAACATCTGATGCGATTGCTTTAGCTCTTCGTTATAAAGCACCCATTTTTATTTATGATTCCATCCTAAAGAAAGCGGGTTTTACGGCGGCTGTATCCACCAGAGAAAAGAAGCTTTCAGAAGACAATTGGATTCAAAATTTTGTGACGGAACAGAGTGAAAAAAGTGAGCTGTCTGAGAACCTAAAAGACCTTTCACTGTCTAAATTAAGAGCTTTACTTGCCAAGTTGGTTGCACAAGAAAATTATGAAAAAGCCGTTCGGGTTCGAGATGAAATATCCAAGCGAAAAAGCTAGACTTCCCAATTGTTAATTTTTTTTAATAACCTTTCTTCACCAAAAGCGGTTTACTATATCAAATGCCTCTATTTTTGAAAAAATAAATACAAGTGAAACAATATTTAGATTTGGTGAATCACATACTCACCCAAGGAGCTGAAAAAACAGATCGAACAGGAACAGGAACGAGAAGTGTCTTTGGTTATCAAATGCGTTTTGATCTCTCCCAGGGGTTCCCGCTAGTGACTACTAAAAAAATTCATGTCAAATCTGTAGTCCATGAATTACTTTGGTTTTTGAAAGGAGATACTAATATTGATTACCTTCAAGAAAATGGAGTCCGTATTTGGAATGAGTGGGCTGACGAAAAAGGAAACCTAGGCCCCGTATATGGTCACCAATGGCGTAACTGGAATAGCGAAGGAATTGATCAAATTCAAGAAGTAATCCAAACCCTAAAAACGAATCCAGACAGTAGAAGAATGTTGGTTTCTGCTTGGAATCCAAGTGTCATGCCCGACACCAAAGTCTCTTTTGCTGAAAATGTGGCCAACAACAAAGCTGCACTTCCCCCTTGTCATGCCTTTTTTCAGTTTTATGTTGCTGATGGAAAATTATCCTGTCAGCTGTATCAACGAAGTGCCGATGTCTTTTTAGGAGTCCCTTTTAATATTGCTTCCTATGCACTATTAACGCTAATGGTTGCTCAGGTTTGTGGGTATGAAGCGGGAGACTTTATCCATTCTTTTGGAGATGTACATATTTATTCAAATCATATAGAACAAGTAAATGAGCAGCTTTCCAGAACACCCAAGCCTTTGCCAGAAATGCGATTGAATCCTGCCATTAAAAATATTTTTGACTTTACCTATGATGACTTTGAACTCATCAATTATGATCCTTACCCCTTAATAAAAGGAAAAGTGGCTATATAGTATTTGCTGGTGAATGAAGAACATTTAATAGCCGGTCGAGTTCACTCATCTGATTGTAATAATGAAAAGACACACGTACTCCTTTTCCCCTTAAAGCACATTGAATGTTGTTTTTAAGAAGTGAATGATATAATTTTTCTCCCCCTTTGAGACTAAAGATACTACTGTGGGATTTTCTTTTACTGACCCAAGATTCTATATAATTAAGTTCCATCAGCTTGAGCTTCACACCTTCTGCCAATTCTTGTTTGTGCTCCATTAATGCAGGAAAATCATTTTGTTTCAAGTCCTCAATGGCAAAACGTAAACTTGCAGTGGCAAGGATATTAAAATGTCCCGAAAAAATACGATTGTAGATAACCTCAGGGGTTATATTGGCTCTTTTATAATAATTGTCAGAAGTCAATAAAACTCCATTTCCAAATCCTGCCATGAGCCATTTATATCCACTTCCCACGACCACATCAAAAGGCGAGGTGGAAAAATGAAAAGGATGAGCACCTAAAAACTGCGTCCCATCTCCGATAATTAACAGTTTTGGAAACTGTCGCTTTAACTCTTTTAAAAAATCAAAATCAATAAGCATTCCCGATGTATACTGCACAATACTCAAGCCCAAAACATCAATTTGATCAGCCTCTATTTTAGCTTTAATCGCTTGTTCAACCTCCAGCTGTTGGGCAACAGTCGTTATAGTAAAACCCTGCTCTGAAAAAGCATCACATAAGGAAGGGTAATCTTCTTCTAACAACAATACCTTCAAACTTTTGGGTAAAAGCGTTAAAGCTTGTCGAATTCCAAAAGAAAAATTAGGAATGATAAAACTGTGTTTTGAAGACGCTCCAAAAAAATCAGCGATTACTTCATGCGTCTCCTCCAATATCTCGTAAGCTTTTACCTTATATCCTCCTCCGGTGTGAACAAAATCTTTGTCCTGTTCTTGTCTAAATTTTGCTAGGGCAGTACTCATTGGACCTACATAAGCTGTATTTAAATAGGTACAGTTTGTTAATAATGGTAGAGATTCTGAATACATATTATGTTTAAGAAAGTGTATTTTTGTTTGCAAATTTACTCTTTTAAAGAAATGAATGAATCAGAATTTCAAAAAGATATTACCCTAATTGCCGCTGCATCAGATAATCATGCGCTTGGAAAAGACAATCAATTGATTTGGCATATCTCGGAGGATCTAAAACGATTTAAACGTCTCACCATTGGCCATGCCATAATTATGGGGCGAAAAACATTTGAGTCGATGCCCAAGGCGCTTCCTAATCGGAAAAATATAATCTTGACGCGGAATAGCTCCTATCAAGCTTCGGATGCCTTTGTGGCACACACAATTGAAGAGGCATTAAAGTTAGCAGCAGATGACCCACAACCCTTTATCATTGGAGGAGGTGAAATCTATTCGCTTTTTCTCCCCCTAGCAGACACCCTAGAACTCACCCGTGTTCATGGCCAATTTGAGGCAGATGCTTTTTTTCCTGAAATTAATACACAAGATTGGAAACTAGTCGCAGAAGAGAAACATGCTGCAAGTCAAGACCAAGATTTTTCTTATTCCTATTTAACATATAAAAAACAAGCCCAATGAACGCTTTTGTATTTCCCGGTCAAGGGGCTCAATTTCCTGGTATGGGAAAAGAGCTATTCGAAACGAATACCACAGCAAAAAAACGCTTTGAACAGGCCAACAGCCTCTTAGGTTTTAACATTACCGAAATTATGTTTGGGGAAGATGCCGAAGCCCTGAAGGAGACTCGAGTGACACAACCCGCCATTTTTCTGCACTCTACAATTTTGAGTGAAGTCATGGGCGAGCGTTTTGCTCCGCAAATGGTGGCTGGACACTCACTAGGAGAGTTTTCTGCACTCGTAGCAACGGGAGTATTGTCTTTTGAAAACGGATTGCAATTGGTTCAGGAACGGGCCCTTGCGATGCAAGCTGCCTGTGATGTGACTCCAGGAACTATGGCTGCAATCTTGGGACTAGAAGATGAATTGGTCGAATCTATTTGTGAAAAAACACCGGGAATTGTGATCGCCGCTAATTATAATTGTCCCGGCCAATTGGTTATTTCTGGAGCTCAAGAAGCTGTTGAAAATGCTTGTGTTGCTTTTACAGAAGTAGGAGCCAGAAGAGCTCTACTCCTTCCCGTAGGAGGTGCTTTTCATTCTCCCTTAATGGAACCTGCCAAAACACGTTTGGCTAAAGCCATTGAGAATTCAAATTTTAGTGAGCCTAGCTGTCCCGTCTATCAAAATGTAACTGCAATAGGTACATCGGATCCAGAGCGCATTAAATCTAATTTGGTAGCTCAACTTACTGCACCTGTTCGTTGGACCCAAAGTGTTCAACAAATGATCGCAGATGGTGCTACTCATTTTACAGAAGTGGGACCTGGAAAAGTATTACAAGGTTTGGTTAGAAAAATTGACCGTAAGATGGAAACAGCCTCGGGAGCCTAATTTCTTAGTTAGTTTGAATTTAAAAAGGAAAGAACTTTTTCTGTGATAAATTCTATTTGATCCAACATTAATTCCGAATGCATGGGAAGAGAAATCACCTCTTTAACCAATTGATTCGTCACAGGGAAATTAGCTTCATTTACCTCAGGATCTTCATAGGCCTTCTGTCTATGTAAGGGAACAGGATAATAAACTCCACATGGAATTTGATGATACTGCAGGTAGTTAACCAAAGCATCCCGGTCCGCGTTAACTATCCTCAAAGTATATTGATGAAACACATGAGAGTCACAAACCGCATCTCGGTAGGGTGTAATAATATTGGGATGGTTTGAAAGCAATTGAGAATAGCGAATCGCTGCTTCTTTTCTTCTTTCGTTATAAAAATCCAAATACTTAAGTTTAATATTTAAAATAGCTGCTTGCATAGAATCCAAACGAGAGTTCACCCCCACAACATCATGATAGTAGCGTTCATACATTCCATGATTTACTATTCCCCTAATAAAATGGGCTAAGTCGTCATCATTGGTAAATATGGCGCCCCCATCACCATAAGCCCCCAAATTTTTAGATGGAAAAAAAGAAGTTGCCGCAATATGACCTAAGGTTCCTGTCATTGTTTTTTCTCCTTTTTTATTGGTATAACGTGCGCCAATCCCCTGTGCATTGTCTTCGACAACAAAAAGATTATACCTTGCAGCGATCGCATTAATCGTATCCATATCGGCAGCTTGGCCAAATAAATGTACGGGGATGATGGCCTTTGTCTTGGAAGTAATTGCGGCCTCTATTCGAGTAGGATCTAAATTGAAAGTTTGGGGATCTACATCAATCAAAACGGGTTTTAATTTCAATAAGGAAATCACTTCAACCGTCGCAGCAAAAGTAAAATCTGCCGTAATCACTTCATCCCCTGGCTGAAGCTTAAGGCCCATCAAAGCAATTTGTAAAGCATCCGTTCCATTGGCACAGGGTATCACATGTTTTACTCCTAAATATTTTTCTAAGTTTACTTGAAAGTCTTTTACTGCGGGTCCATTTATAAAGGAAGTCGTTTCCAAAACTTTTAGTAGCTCAGTTTGAACCTCATCTTGTATAAAGTTGTATTGACTTTTCAAGTCAACCATTTGAATTTTTTTCATCAGAAACGTAGCAATTTTATGCAAATATAAGCAGGATTCTATTGGCTTAAACTATGGAATGAAAACCTTAGGGTATTTTTATGATCGTACTGTCTTTTAACTCTTTTGTAGCTACCAAAAAAATTACGCCCCTTAGATTCTTTTTCTTTTTAAACCCACAGGGAAGTGGCAAAAGCTTATGTTTTGAAAATGATTAAGGCTTAAAACTCTGGTCGATAAAATATTTTTTACCTTCCCTTTAATAATATTTAACTTTTTTAAAAGGACAAGAGGAGTATCCCAATTGAGATTCCTTTATGTATTTTTGAACTTAATTATGAATGTTTTATTTAAAAGGTTTACGCCTTGTGAGTATAGCTCACATATTTTGAAAAATGAAACCATTATTTAAAAAATTATTTTTTAACGATTAAAAAATGGAAATAGATTTTGTAGTTACTTGGGTTGACATGGATGACCCTAAATGGAAAGATGAATTTTTTCGATATTCAGGAAAAATTGATAATTCTGTTAATGAATTGTCTGAAGCTCGCTTTCGTGATCACGGTTTTTTAAAGTACTGGTTTCGAGGGGTTGAAAAATTTGCTCCCTGGGTTAGAAAGGTTCATTTTGTAACCTCTGGACAAAAACCTAAATGGCTTGATATTAATCATCCCAAATTAAATCTTGTAAGTCATAAAGATTACATTCCAAAAGAATATTTACCTGTTTTCAATTCCAATTTAATTGAAATCTACATGCATAAAATTCCCAATTTGTCAGAACAATTTGTGTATTTTAATGATGATTTCTTTATTACAAACCACCTCTCTCCAAAACGCTTTTTTGAGAATGGGCTACCCAAAGACATTGCTGCTTTTCGAAAAAATACAGGCTTATCGCAATTCGAAAAAATGCTTAAAAACAACATCCGCCTGATCAACAAACATTTTGACAAACAAGAAGTTTTCAAAAAAGATGCTTGGAAATGGTATGACCCGTCATACGGAAGTAGAGGTAGACTAAATTATTTGCTCAAATATTATAATAAATTTATCACATTACGCACTCCACATAATGCGCAACCCTTTTTGAAAAGTACTTTTGAGGATGTTTGGAAGCATTGTGAAAAAGAACTGAAAGAGATGTCTATCCATCGATTTCGGAATAACAAAGATTACACTCCGGAGTTATTTAAAACTTGGCAAATTTGTAGCTCAAATTTCGTTCCTTACAACACCTATCAAGACACAAAAATGTTTCCTCTTATGATTAAGTCCAAAAAAGCAATCAAGGCAATACGGACTCAATCTTATTCTTTGGTTTGCTTAAATGACAATGTACACATTAGAAACTACCAGCAAACAATGGAACGCTTAAAAGAGTCTTTTGAAAGTATTTTACCAAAAAAGTCTAGCTTTGAGCTGTAGAGAAAAAGCATAAAAAGATTGTGGATTATTTTTCAAATACAGCCTTAACAGGATACAATTTTCTTAAAAAAGGTTCAATATAGGCTCTGTCATCATCAGTAGCATGTTCTGTGTCGTTTAGGCAAAAAAGTTTGGGATTATATTTAGTAATGTTTTTTTGATAATCCGTTTTATGCACCCTTATTCGGCATGACTCTTTACGGTCAACATAAGTCAAAATTCCTCTTTTTCTGGCGATAGCATAATAATTAATAAGAATCCGATGAATATCCGATGCCTCTCTAAACCGATTAAGAAAAACAGCTTCTAATTCTTCCTTGAAAACATCTTCAACTACGGCTTTATAATCACTTTTCAAACAGGCATCAACATTGTGATGTGGAATAATCGGATAAAACCTGCCGAATTTTTTCTTAAATAATTTATATGCATTTTCAATTGCTAATCTATAGTTGTTAATCGGGATGTTAAGTGTTTTTTTAAGTTGAATTTTATATTGAATCAATGGGTCATATTTCATTCTCATGAAAGGAATACCCGCTTTAAAAAAGAATGAAGGCTCTAAATCAGCATGGATAAAGGTATCGTCATTTGCAAAAAGAAAGTGTTCAGACAAGTCTGGGATTTTGTAGACAAAGTACTCCATAAGACTAGAGTTGAAGGTGGGGAGTATCTCCTTTGGAATAATCTCAGAGTGAAAAACGATTTCAATTTTTGGATGACTCGTATCTAAAAAAACTGGGGTTTGATGGTCAGTAACGATAAATATTTTTCTAATCCAAGGAAGGTGCTTTTCAACTGACCTTAAAGAGTATTTTAACTCTTGATTATTTTGATATCGCCCTGAAGTATTCATTTTTTTATCCATAAAACGCTGCTTTTTCTTCAACCATTTTGGATCATTTCCGTCTACCCATAGATATACCAAATCAATTTTCATTTTCATGCAAAAAAACGCTGTAAATTATTTTTCTTTCGTTTTACTTCTAATTGGGAAATAAAATCAAGTTTTTGCGCTAAGATAAGGATTTGATTTTGGCTTAAAACTAACTTTTAATGCAGAATAATAGCTGATTAGGAATTGTGTATTTGATTTACAAAAATTTGAAAAATTATGCGCCAATTATCACTTTTATTATTTTTCCCATCAATCCAAATCGGATTTGCTCAAGAAAAAGCTCCAAATATTATCCTTAGGTTAAGCGATGGAATGGGATTAACCCAAATTAGCTCGGGAATGCATGTCAATAATAACAGCACTGCGTTAGAAGGCTTTGAATATATTGGGCTTTCAAAAACTTATGCCTCAAAAAATTGATTACAGACTCTGCCACAATTGGAACTGCAACGGCTACAGGAGTAAAAACATATAATGGAGCCGTTGGAATTGATCCTCAAAGGAAACCTCAGAAAAGTATTTTGGCGTATTGTCAAGAAAAAGGATATGCTACTGCCTTATTGGCCACTTCAAGTATTCTTGATGCGACCACAGCCTCATTTTATGCTAATATCAAATAAATCAATACGAAGATATTGCACTTCAATTGAGCGAAGACCAGATTAATTTATTTATTGGTGGGGGTGAAATGCACAGTAAGAAAAGATAAAAGAAATTTAATTCAAGAAATGACATCCTATGAATTTGTGAGTAGTCTTGAACAAATTAATACAAGTAAATCTAAGAATTTAGGTTATTTAACCTATTCCGATGAACCTCCTAAAAAATCAGAGGGGGGGGGAAGCCTGCTTTAGAGGACATAGCTGTTGCAAGTCTTGAAAAGATGGAATCCCTATGTTTTTAGTTATGGCCCCAATGCAGGAACTTTCAGAGGAATTTATGAGAATACTGCCATTTTTTACAAAATGATAAAAACATTAACGAAATAATTCTTTATTTCGTTCTTGATTCGTCAACAATTGATTTTTGAAATTTCGCGTCGTCCTCCAACACTTCATAGAAGCTTTCCAAAAAGTCAAACATGTTTTTGAATTCATCTGGATCTGTAAATTCTGATTCATAGGAAGCCACCATACTCAAAAGCTTTGTTTTTTTGCTTAAAAACTGTTGTCTAACTTCATCAAAAAATTGCTGCTTTCTTTTAAAACCTCTATACTTTCGATCTTGAACAGAATTAATTCCCAAGGTTGTATTTACGGTTGCATAGCTTGGGTTTACCCAACCTGTCATATCAAAGTCATAAGGCAACGGAATAATTTGACTTTCAACATAGAGGAGTTTCCCGTTGTGCTGATAAGCTACTGAAAAATCGGTATTCCCTAGCAAAAATTGGAAAAATGCATTCTGCACAGAAGTCAAATGCTGCATCGCCATGGGATGAACAAAACGTTCAAAAACCTTGCCTTCATGGCGTTGTGCCACGCGTTTGTCATCTTCAATCAGAAAACCTTTTAATTCAAATTTCTTGAACTTTTTCCCTTTAGGTTCTGTAAAATCTATATTAACACGACGAGTTTTAAAATGGTAAGGTGAGATGTGCTCATAAATCTTGTATGCAAGAAACTCTTGAAGAATATTGTCATTTTTTTCACTTTCTAATTTACAAGGCAATACAAGTTTCATTGTTTTATTTCCATCAAAAATTGTCCCAGTATATTGTTTCTTTTTAATTTTCATTTTAACTGGAGGGAAGTAACATTGATTCCTCCTAAAATTACCTCTAGCCCTAAGATTAACTTCAATAGAAGCCCATTTATCATTATGCAAATACTCAAGATTCGTGTCAATAAAAGTCGAATCATTGGTGTTGCGATT
>Ga0233402_1000247_pt1 | contig 20829 bp, 21 predicted proteins | sample 54DmetaG_FD_182705 | JGI IMG/M metagenome (GOLD analysis project Ga0233402, IMG submission 182705) | Seawater microbial communities from Monterey Bay, California, United States - 54D | ecosystem: Environmental > Aquatic > Marine > Coastal | place: USA: California | collected 2016-11-11 | reverse complement strand
CATATACAATTGAGGAAATTGAATCTGCAAAATATGAAGTCATGAAAGCAAATAATTTATCTGATGCATATGTTAGAGTTTTAGCATGGCGTGGATCAGGTGAAGATATGGGCGTTGCTGCAAAATCCAACCCAGTTCGTATGGCTGTAGCTGCATGGACTTGGGGCGCATATTATGGTGACGCAAAATTAAAAGGTGCAAAACTTGACATTTCAAAGTGGAAAAGACCTTCTCCAGAAACAATCCCATGTTTCGCAAAAGCGTCTGGTTTATATATGATTTGCACAATGGCAAAACATGCGGCCGAAGCAAAAGGATGCTCTGATGCAATGATGTTTGATCATCGTGGGTATGTTGCAGAAGCAACTGGCGCAAACATATTTTTTGTAAAAAATGGTGAGGTTCACACTCCAAAGCCTGACTGCTTTCTAAACGGTATTACTCGACAAACTGTACTTAATATGCTCAGTGAAAAAGGTATTAAAGTTCATGAACGACACATCATGCCTGAAGAGCTAGAAACTTTTGAGCAGTGTTGGCTCACTGGAACAGCTGCAGAAGTAACGCCCGTCAATCAAATTGGAAATTATAATTTTGAAGTTGGTAATTTAGCCCGTGATATTTCTGAGGCTTATGAAAAGCTTGTGCGCACATAAAAATTTAAAATCAAAAATTAAGTAATTTGAGCACCACTTGCCTGTTTCTAAAAGTGGTGCTAATAAACTTTCACCTTTGCACCAAGGTTCGGTGCCTTATATGGAGGATACGGTTCTGACTAGAACTGTTGAAGCAGACGACACTGCCAACGCTATAAATATCCCAAGCATGAGCTTGTTGGATCTAGTATTAAACTCACTGCAAGATGACAAAGCCGAGGATATTGTAACGATAGACTTGAAGGGTAAATCATCTATTGCGGATCATATGGTCGTTGCATCTGGCCGATCGACAAGGCAGGTTGCTGCAATTACTGAAAAATTACATTCCCGTATTAAAGACACAACCGGGTACATATCAAAAATCGAAGGCAAAGGTGCTGGAGATTGGGTTTTACTCGACGCTGGGGATGTTATTATTCATGTTTTTAGACCAGAGGTTCGCGAATTTTATCAGCTAGAAAAAATGTGGCTGACAGACCCGACCAACCCAGAAAAAAAATAATGAAGATTCATCTCTGTGTTGTTGGAAAATTACGTAATGGCCCAGAAAAAGATCTTGTTAATGATTACTTAAATCGTTTTGAAAAAATTGGCCGTTCTTACGGTCTAGGTCCTGTTTCTGTTGTTGAAGTAGAAGATAAAAAAAATGGTGGAATATCAAATGAAGCCATACTTCTGCAGAGAATAATACCAAAAGGTTCAGCAATTATAGCTTTAGACGAACGAGGTGAAGTTATAAGTAGCCCAAGCTTTTCAAAAAAACTAATTACTTATGTAAATAATAGCGTATCAGATTTAGCTATAATTATTGGTGGAGCCGATGGAATTGACTCAAATCTGCGCGAAAAAGCAGATTATAAAATTTCATTTGGAAAAATGGTTTGGCCCCATGCATTAGTTCGTGTCATGATTGCTGAGCAACTTTACAGGGCAGGCTCTATTTTAGCAGGTAGCCCATATCATAGAACTTAATTATAATTTGACTTATAGTAAACAAATATCATCTTTGAGTTGAACCTCTGTACAGATATTAGTATTAATATAATCTAAAAAGTTGGATCAAAACATGCTCCCAAAAAAACCAGTTTTGCTTTGTATTCTTGATGGATGGGGAATGTCCGAAGAAACAACAGGGAATGCAGTTGCTTTGGCAAATACACCCTGTTTTGACAATTTAATCAAAAATTATCCTAGCTCTACGTTAACCACGTTTGGGCCTGAAGTAGGCCTTCCAAAAGGACAAATGGGGAATTCTGAAGTTGGCCATATGAACATAGGTGCAGGCCGCATCGTAGATATGGATTTAAGAAAAATTGAACGCAGTATTGAAAATAAAGAATTTACAAGCCTTCCCGGAATTATGAGATTTGCAAACGCAATTAAGGCAGCAAAAGGTAATGCACATTTATGTGGGATTTTGTCTGATGGTGGTGTTCATAGTCATGTTGACCATATGATTGAAACTGCGAAAATATTAGAGAATTTAGGATTAAAAGTAATTTTACATCTTTTTGGGGATGGACGTGATGTAGCCCCAAAATCTATTCAAACTTATTTAGAGTATTTAAATTCTTCAATTGGAATAAATACTACGATTGGTAGTTTAACAGGTCGCTATTATTCCCTTGATCGAGACAACCGCTGGGAACGTGTTGCCCAAGGTTACAATTCAATAATTCATGGTAAAGGCGCCCAACATAAAAATGCAAACGATGCTATTTTGGCTGCTTATAGTGAAAACCTCACAGATGAATTTATTCCCTCGTCAGTAATCGCTGGCTTCAAAGGGATAAAAGATGGCGATGGTTTAATGTGCATGAATTATCGTGCTGACCGAGCCCGAGAAATAATGGCTGCCATTGGTGAGCCTTCATTTAATAAATTTGATGTTGGCATAAGACCAAACTTATCAATTCTATCTGGTTTTGCCGAATACTCTGACCAACACAATACCTACATGGACTGTATCTTTCCAAATGAAAAAATAATTAATACTTTAGGAGAATGGGTTTCTGCACAGGGACTGAAACAATTTCGAATTGCTGAAACAGAAAAATATCCACACGTAACATTTTTTATGAATGGAGGCGTTGAAACTCCTGCAAATCAAGAGATAAGATTCTTAGCTCCTAGCCCTAGCGTCGCAACATATGACCAAAAACCAGAAATGTCCTCACAAGAAGTTACAGATAACTTAGTAGAAGCCATTAATACTGGCGAATATGATCTAATAATAGCAAACTATGCAAACCCAGATATGGTTGGCCATACGGGTGATTTACAAGCCGCTATAAAAGCCTGTGAAGCAGTTGATGACGCTCTTTTTGATGTTGCAGAGGCAATAAGTAAAATTGGTGGGTCAATGATTATATGTGCAGATCACGGAAACTGTGAAACTATGATAAATTTAGAAACAGGAAACCCCCATACAGCTCATACTACAAACCAAGTTCCAGTAATATTAGTAGACCAATCAAAAAATATTCGGCTGCGCAATGGTGGAAAATTAGCTGATATTGCTCCTACTCTTCTCGAATTAATGGGCTTAAACAAACCAAATGAAATGACAGGGCGTTCACTAATATCTTAATCACACTATATAAAAGTTATAAATAAGATTTTTAGCAAAAAATAACTCATATCTTTTAAATCTCATAATCGACTGGAACTTTGCATTTAATTAATAGAAACTAAACAAACACTTTTTTAATTATAGTAATTAAAAATTTTAAATAAAAGTAACTAGACAATTTTAACAATTAGTTTGCTTGATAAAAGGTTAAAATAATAATGAATAAATTTATCATAATAGCTTTAGCAGGAATTATTTCTGGAGCTTTAATTACAACGCAACTTACTGACCCTTTAATTGCCCAAGAAACTAAACGTGTTAAATCTACATATGAAAATCTCGACTTATTTGGTGATATTTTTGAGCGAATTCGCTCTTCATATGTTGAAGAAATTGATGAAGAAAAGCTCATTGAAAGTGCGATTAGTGGAATGCTTACATCACTAGATCCACATTCAAGTTACATGGCACCTGAAGACTTTTCTACAATGCAAGTTCAAACGCGCGGCGAATTTGGAGGTCTAGGAATTGAAGTAACCCAAGAAAACGGATTTATCAAAGTTGTTTCACCTATTGATGATACTCCAGCTGATAATGCTGGAATACAAGCCGGTGATTTTATAACAAAAGTTGATGGGGAAAGTACGTTAGGAAAAACATTAGATGAAGCAGTTGATAAAATGCGCGGACCTGTTGGTTCTGAAATTATTATAACTGTTGTTCGTGAAGGTGTAGATGAACCTTTTGATGTAAGCATAATAAGAGATACAATTGAAATCAAAGCAGTTAAAGCTCGCTCAGAAGGTAAAACAGTTGTTTTGCGAGTCTCATCATTTACAAGCAAAACCTACCCAAATCTAAAAGAAAGCCTAGAAAAAGAAATTAATGCCGCTGGTGGTCTTGATTATATTAATGGTGTTGTTGTGGATTTAAGAAACAATCCAGGTGGACTTCTTACTCAAGCAATTCGCGTATCAGACGCATTCTTAGAAAGTGGTGAAATAGTTTCGACAAGGGGAAGAGGTGCTCGAGATGCTGAAAGATATAATGCAACACCAGGTGATTTAACAAACGGTAAGCCAATAGTTGTATTAATCAACGGTGGTTCTGCTTCAGCTTCTGAAATTGTTGCAGGGGCACTTCAAGACCATAATAGAGCAATTATTGTTGGAACAAAATCATTTGGAAAAGGGTCTGTTCAAACAATAATCCCTTTATCTTCAGATGGTGCTGCGATGAGATTAACAACTGCAAGATATTATACACCTTCTGGAAGATCTATCCAATCACTTGGTGTATCCCCAGATATATTAGTTGAACAGCGTATCAGATCTGATGAAGATCCAGATGAAGCAAGAAACTTCCAAAGGTTTGAAGCAGATTTAGAAAACTCTTTATCAAATGATAGCTTAACAGATGATGAACGCAAATTCTTAGAAGATGAAAGAAAGAAACAGGAAGAAACTGCAAAAATGCGAAATAATGATTACCAGCTATCATATGCATTAGACGTATTGAAAGGTCTTGCGACGTTGTCGCAATAATATTTATGACTGAAGATGAAATTTTAAATTTACCTTACAGACCTTGTGTTGGAATTATGTTGTGTAATTCACAAGGTGGAATATTTGCAGGCCAAAGACTTGATAGTGCACAAGATGCATGGCAAATGCCACAAGGTGGTGTAGAGAAAGATGAAGATCCAAAAGATGCCGCATTACGTGAACTTGAAGAAGAGACAGGAATCCCACCGAGTGCTGTTAAAATCATAGCTGAGACGGAAGATTGGATACCTTATGACTTACCTCATTATCTTGTAAAAAAATTATGGAATGGTAAATTTCGTGGTCAAAAGCAACGTTGGTTTTTGATGCAGTTCATCGGTGATGACAGCATGGTAAATATACAAACGGAAATACCTGAATTTTCTAGGTGGTGTTGGCTTAAATCGGAAGATTTATTAGACAAAATAGTTCCATTTAAGCGCAATACATATGAAACAGTGATACGTGAATTTAAAGCACAGTTAGATAATGCCTAACCTTGAAATACTGAAAATAAATTAGTTATTATTTTATAATAATTTTACTCATAAAGTTTTTTTATAATGTATGATATTTGTATAATTGGTGGGGGTCCAGCTGGCTTGATGGCAGCTGAAATCGCCGCTGACAACAAACTTTCAGTTGTTATTGTTGATGCAATGCCCACTTTTGGGCGAAAGTTTTTAATGGCTGGAAAGTCTGGGTTAAACATTACCAAGAACCAAAATAAGCCAGATTTTCTTGGAAATTATAATAATGCAGAACAGTGGTTAACACCCATAATTAATAATTTTGATAATGAAGCCGTTATGAATTGGGCTCAGAACTTAGGTCAAGAAATTTTTACAGGAACATCTGGCCATGTATTTCCTAAAGCCATGAAAGCTTCACCCTTACTTAGAGCTTGGTTACAACGGTTAACAAATAAGGGAATAAAATTTTACCACAACTGGAAATGGATTGGCTGGGAAAAAAACCTAAACTCTTTTGACACCAAAGTGGGTAAAGAATTCATCAAATCCCAAGCTACAATCTTAGCTTTGGGTGGTGCAAGTTGGTCAAGGCTTGGTTCAGATGGTTTATGGGCAGATATATTAAAAAATCATGGCCAGGAAATTACTGAATTTAAGCCATCAAATATGGGATTTAAAGTTCCATGGTCAAAACATATGAATCCATTTTTTGGAAAACCTATAAAATCAGTTCGCATATCTTCAGGAAAATTTTCTGTAATTGGTGAGTTTATAATTTCAAGGAAGGGCATTGAAGGCAGTGGCATTTATGCAGCAAGTAAATTTATGAGGGATGGGCACAGATTAATGATAGATTTACTCCCAGGTACAAATATCAACACTTTAAATGAAAGAGAAAAACTTTTACCAAAAAAAGCAAGTAAGAGCACTTTCATCCATAAAGTGTTGCGTTTAAATAAGGAAAAAACAGCATTATTAAATGAATTTTCGCAAAATATTTCTAAGCAGGATATTTCTATAACTTCCAAAAATCTTCTAATACCTCATGATGGGCCCCGTCCCATTGATGAAGCAATATCTACAGCAGGTGGTGTACCTAAGAATGCTCTTGATCATAATTTGATGCTAAAATCAAAGCCTGGTATTTTTTGTGCTGGCGAAATGCTGGATTGGGAGGCTCCAACAGGCGGCTACCTCATAACAGCATGTCTGGCTACGGGAGTATGGGCAGGGCAAGGGGCAGCGAAATATATTAGAAAACAATCATAATAATATAAAAATTAAAGATTTATTGCTGAAATATATGCAGGGCGCTTAATTTGGCGTCGAAAATATTCTTTCAATATACCATCAGGTATATCAAATTTTGCAACACGCGCCCATCCACCAATATGCGTCAATATAATATCAGGAATTGTAAATCTCTCTCCCATTAAATTTGGTCCACTATTCATACGAGATTCTAAAATTTCCAAAGATTTTGTAAATTCCCACCGCAATGTATCTTTAAGTTCATTTACTCTTAGTTCTTTTGGTAAAACAAAGCTATGTCTTGCAGCCGACCATAAAATTGAGTCTAATTCATCAAGAATAAATTGCGTAAAACTATCTTGTTGGGCGCGTTCAATAGTCCCCGCAGGGTATGTTAATTGAGAATATTTATCAGCTAAATATGTAATTATTGCAGTAGAGTCGGTTATAGATATGTCATTTAATATTAAGCTCGGCACTTTACCTGAAATATTTGCTTTTTGTGCTTCAGCTGACTGTGCAGCTACTTTTATATGATCAAACTCTAATCCAATTTCATGCATTGCCCACAAAACTCGCATTGCACGTGTGTTTGTCTTCCCAATAACTTTATACATAAGTAATCCTTATTTCGGCAGCATCATAGATATTCTTATAAATGCCCTTTCAAGCATAGCGTGAGTAGGCGCTTTAGATGATGATCTTAGTGATAAATCTGTGTCTATTAAAACGCACAAAGCTTTTTCTAATCGCATGCCACCCCATTGTCGAACTTGGCGTACCATCCGCTCTTTACGAAGACCAAAAACAGGTGGCCTTGCTCTAGATAATCCAATGTCTGGTCCTGAGGGGTGTGAGGCTGCTGAGTGTAAATTTCTAAAGTGACGTGTGACAGCAATACACAATGTGGTGGGATTTACACCCTGCCCAAACAGTCTATTAAGCATAGGCCCAACCTCAGCAGATCTTGCACCAGCAATAATATGTATTGCCTCATCTAAAGCTGCATCAACAGTAACTGGCGCACATAAATTTATATCAGTAGAGGTTATTACGCTTTCGTCTTTATATTTATATAAACTTAATTTCTCACAAGTTTGCTGAAAATCGCCCGGATCAAGACTTCTTCCCAGTGCAATTAAATCTTTTTTTGCGTCACTTTCAAAATTATTAAGGTTATATCTTGAGACTATAGAAATGATTTCTTTTTCATTAGGAGGATCATTATAAATACCAACAGCTACTGAATTACTGTTGTTTTCAATCACTTTTCGTAATTTTGATCGCGTATTTAATTGATTTGCAGTTAAAACCAGTATGGCATCACCCTTTTGCCAATCTTGTATTGCGGCATCAATAACTGCTGAATTTGTATCCGTTACGCCCTCAACAAATACTGCTCGCAGCCCAGGAAAAAACCCATTCGCTTTTAATCCATCCAATAAAAGTGCAGGATCACTTCTTAAGTCAGACCCTGACATACGCGTTAAGCGCATTTCCTCTTCAGCATTATCACCAAGGAGTGCCTCGAGGAGTTCTTGCCTTCGTAAGGCAACGCGCATGGTATCAGAACCATAGATAAGAATTGCAGTATGACTATTATCAGGGTTGGTAAAATAATTATTTGCCTTATCCCCTACTAACTTCATTCTATCCAATCCTTTGCAGTGATTAATATAAGAGTTACAATTTTATCAGCCATATCTCGAGAAAGTCTCACATTAGCATCTCTTTCCGCTACAGCAGTTGGATAAGTGCCCGCCGTTGCACTATAGGCGGTATTTGAAGATATAGAATTTGTATAAATCACTTTTTTTGATGCAATATCAACTAAATCAAAATCTGTTTCACCCTGTAATGTGTAGCGCGTTACATCATTATCTTTTGATATAGTTAGGTTTTTAGATTCAATATTTGATGTATATTTTAATAAATAAGTAGGAGTACCGTCTAATGCACCCAAACGCTCTAATAAGCGTTCACGCAATTCAAATGCATTTCTACCATTAGAGACCTCGACATCAATTTTACCCAAAATAAGATTAGCTGGTTTATTTGTCCCATAAATAGGTTCAAATCCACAAGCAGTTAGTAACAAAAATCCTATCAAAAGCCATCTTCTACTAAATAACGACATTCACTATCTTTCCTGGAACTACAATTATCTTTTTTGGAGCATTACCGTCTAAAATGCGTAAAACTGATTGTCTTTCGAGAACTATTTTCTCTATTTCATCTTTGCTAAGATCTACATTAACTTGAATTTCGTCTCTTCGCTTTCCATTTACTTGAATAGGTAAAACAATCATATCATTGATAAGCATCGAGGCATCCAATATGGGCCATTTTGCTTCAGTTACCAGCCCGTCTCCACCCAATGTAGACCATATTTCTTCTGCTAAATGAGGTGTCATTGGCTGCATTAATTGCGCCATTGTTAACATTGCATCAATTTTTGCATTTTTACTTGCAGCCGACTTTGCAAGTATATTTGTAAACTGATAAAGGGCAGCAATTGATTTATTAAAAGCAAATCCCTCAACACCATTAGTTACAGCATCAATTGCTATATTCTTTGCTTTTTCCAATTCAATATCTTTTGATGTATCTGATGAACTATCTTCTGTAATCTCAACAGTTAATCGCCAAACCCTTTGTAAATGTTTCCAAGCCGCCTCTGCACCTGAGGCCGTCCACTCAACATCTCTTTCCGGAGGGCTGTCAGACATCACAAACCAACGAGCAGTATCAGCTCCATATTGATCTATGATATCATCGGGATCAACTACATTCTTTTTTGATTTTGACATTTTAATTGACTGGCCAACTGTTACTTTCTGGCCATCAAGAGTAATGTTCTCCCCACTTTCAGACTGCTTGATATCATCTGGATTGAGCCATTTTCCATCTGGATCTTGATATGTTGCATGACATACCATTCCCTGCGTAAATAATGCATTAAATGGTTCAATTGCCTTTTTGGGCAAGTGACCAGTTGCATTCATAGCACGCGCAAAGAACCTTGAATATAAAAGATGCAAAATTGCATGTTCAACACCACCAATATACTGGTCGACATTCATCCAATAATTCGCTTCTTTTTCACTGGTTGGTGTCATTGAATCTGGAGCGGTAAATCTAGCGTAATACCAAGAGGAATCTACAAAAGTATCCATAGTATCAGTTTCTCGAAGAGCGGCTAATCCACATGATGGGCAGTTACAATTACGCCACTCTTCATGTCTGTCTAATGGATTTCCAGGCTTATCAAAAGATACATCTTTTGGGAGTGTTATTGGAAGGTTTTCTTTTTTCTCTGCAACAACTCCGCAATTTTCACAATGTATTACAGGAATTGGGCAACCCCAATATCTTTGCCGAGAAACACCCCAATCTCTTAGGCGATAATTTGTGGTTGCCTGACCCATTCCTTGTTCTGAAATACGTTTAATAACTTCAGATTTACCCTCTTCAATAGTTAACCCATCTAAAAAACGTGAATTAATTAGATTACCAACACCAGTATATGCTTCTTCTTTAATTGAAAATGTGTCTGGATTTTGATCAGTTGGACATACAACAGGCGTCACAATTAAATCATATTTTCTTGCAAAATCCAAATCACGCTGGTCATGTGCCGGGCATCCAAATATTGCACCCGTTCCGTACCCCATAAGTATGAAGTTGGCTATGTAAACAGGCATTTCCCATGCATCATTAAAAGGGTGGGTTACAGTGATACCAGTATTATATCCCTTTTTTTCAGCAGTCTCTAAAGCTTCTTGGGTAGTGCCTATTTGTCTGCATTCTAAATTGAAATTAGCAATATCAGTATTATTTTTTTCCAACTCCTTTGCCAGAGGATGGTCACAAGAAATTGCAGCAAAAGATGCACCAAACAATGTGTCTGGGCGCGTTGTGTATACCTCTAACTTTTCAAAACCTTTTGGTGCACCACTGATTTTAAAATTAAACTGCAAGCCTTGTGATTTTCCAATCCAGTTTTTCTGCATGGTACGTACTTTTTCTGGCCAGTTTTCCAAGCCGTCTAATGCACTTAGTAATTCGTCAGAATATTCAGATATCTTAAAAAACCATTGTGTTAACTCTTTACGCTCAACCAAAGCGCCAGACCTCCAACCTTTACCGCTTTCAACTTGTTCATTTGCAAGCACTGTCATATCAACTGGATCCCAATTGACGATGGCATTTTTGCGATAAACCAACCCCTTAGACATCATATCAATAAACATAGACTGTTGTTGGCCATAATATTCTGGATCGCATGTTGCAAATTCGCGTGACCAATCAATTGATAAACCCATTGGCTTTAGTTGAGCACGCATGTCAGCTATATTCTGGTATGTCCAATCACCAGGATGAACATTTTTCTCCATGGCCGCATTTTCCGCGGGCATTCCAAATGCATCCCACCCCATTGGGTGTAATACGTTAAATCCAACTGCAGATTTATAACGCGCAACAACGTCACCCATTGTGTAGTTTCTGACATGGCCCATGTGAATGCGACCTGATGGATATGGAAACATTTCCAAGACATAGTATTTTTCACGATCATCAGGAATAGCCTTAAAACTCTGAGATGAGTCCCAAGCAGATTGCCACTTTGGCTCGGTTACTTTTGCATTATAACGCATTATTTAGGCACCTTTTAACGTGGAACGCCGGAGCGTAGCCCCGCGTGTAATAAATGGATAAATATTCATATAATTTATAGATCTAATTCTTTTAATCGCAACTGGCGTGCTCTACTTAATATTGCACTTTCAATTTCACGCTTTGCTCCTAAACTTATAGTTCCATTTGATGACCTTACTGTGACACTGAGTGAGCGCGCATCGAGGGCAGGGTCACTTATATATATCGTAGCATCGTAAGATTGTGAGGATCCTGGCGCTTTGCCTTTGCCAAACACTATTATTCCAGAAAACGGGTCAGCCGAATTTATAGGGAGAAAATTAAGTACCTCGATAGAAGCCTGCCATAAATATTTATTTACGGAGCCTATTTCATCAATACCACTTTTAAATAAATCACCAAGTTTTCCATTATCATCAATTAATACTATGCCTTTTTTCTTTACTTGATCAGTTGAGGTTGAAGTGACCTTTTCCACATCAGCTTTGTCTATATCAGTTTTTTCTGCTGTACTACATGCTTGTAGAATAGCGCAGAGTAACAGTAAGGACTTAAATTTAAACAGAAAGTTCATTTTTTTTCCAAGAATTAATTATCAATGATATCACTATCATTCATATTAAGTCTCCTCAAGTTGGATTTTAGTCACTATATTTCTTTTAGTAATAATCAGTTATCCTAAATCTATGGTGTGACAAGTTTGCATCAGTAATGATAATCTATTACTTAAAGCTACTGAAATTGTTGACCCAAAGCGTCGAAATCACCAAAAAGATCGTATATCTCACTGGATTCTCCAGCGGAGGTCCTAAATATGAATAACTCTACGAGGAATTTAAAATGAAAAAACTACTTATTGCTACTACAGCATTAGTCGCAACAGCTGGAATGGCTTCTGCAGACATCACAATCTCTGGCCACGCGGCTGCAGGTATTTACTCAGGTCTTGACAGTAAAGCTGCATCAAATGGCACAATAGCTGCACCAACAGGCGCTGCGTTAACAACAGCAACAGCAACAGCAGTAACAGCTGCTGCAACTGAAGCAACAGCTCTTACTGCCTTGAACACAGCAGCATCAAATTACGCTTCTGCAAGAACTGACGCAAACAGAGTGCTTTTAGCAGCTGCTCAAACAGCATACGACACAGCATTTGCTGCATCAGCTGCTGCAGATACAGCTAGAGATGGCAAAGCTGCAGTTGCAATGACACCATCAGGTGACGGTATCTACAGTAACGCAGGCGTTGACTTCACAATGACAGGCGCAACTGACAATGGTATCTCATTCTCAGCATCAGTAAACATCGACGCTGGCACAGAAATTGACGCAGGCGACTTCGAATTAGATGGCGCAGACGGCGGAACAGCTGGTCTAGGTTCAGTATCTATGTCAGGTACTTTTGGTACATTAACATTTGATGATGGTGGTATCGAAAACTTATATTCAGACGGCTTATCAAATGCTGACGTATCATACTCAACAACAGTTGGCGCTGTTTCTTTAACAGTTGCTCATGATACAGCTGCAGCTTCAACAGGTGCAAATTCTTTGTCTGCTGGATATACTGCAAGTGGAATGGCATTCACGCTAACTGCTTCAGAAGCAGCTGCGGGAACATCAGCTTCTTTAGCTGTTTCTTATGCTCTAAACGACTCAGTAACAATTACAGCTGATACAGATCAAGCAGCTGGTGCTGAATCAGTACAAACAATTGGTGCATCAACAACACTTAACGGTGTATCTGTATCTGTAGAATCTGCAAACAACAGCACATGGGACGTGGACTTAGGTTACACTGCTGGTGCATTTGCTTTAACATACGGTGTTGATGAGACTGATGGTTGGACTGCAACTGCTACTTCAGCATTAGGTGGCGGCGCTACTTTTGCTGCAGGCGTAGACAGCAACGATTCAATGTACGCTGGCGTATCATTCGCATTCTAATCCAAACTGGATTTGACAAATTTAAAGGGCACCACTTTGGTGCCCTTTTTTTATAAGTAAGGAATTTTATGACTTTAAGTGTAATTAATTCAAAAATTGAACAAGCTGAAAAATCTTCTGGTAGGGCTATTGGAAGTACAGAATTAATAGCTGTATCAAAAGTTCAACCAAACGAACGTGTTTTAAATGTTCTTGAGCAAGGTCATACAATATTTGGCGAAAATAAAATTCAGGAAGCGCATGGTAAATGGCCAATGTTTCGCGAAAATTTTTCAAACGTAAAAGTACACCTAATAGGACCCCTTCAAAGCAATAAAGTAAAGCAAGCTGTAGCGTTATTTGATGCTATCCATACTGTGGATCGCTTGAAATTAGCACAAAAACTTTCAAATGAAGTTCAAGCCCAAGGGAAAGCGCCTGAGATGTTTGTTCAAATTAATACAGGTAAAGAAAAACAAAAATCAGGTGTAGTGCCAAGCGAAGCTGATCAATTTATATCAGATTGTTTTTCACTTGATTTACCAATTAAAGGCCTAATGGTTATACCTCCAATACATGAAGAACCATCACTACATTTTGGTTTGCTAAGAAAAATTGCTAACAGAAATGGCCTTACAGAATTATCAATGGGAATGAGTAGTGATTTTGAGAGCGCGATTGCAATGGGTGCAACACATATTCGAGTAGGCTCAGCAATATTTGGCGAACGTGACTATTCTTAAGTCTTTTATTTAATTATTATTCGACTGTTATTTTTCCAATTTGAAAAAATCCATATAAGATCAGAAATATCAAAAGCTATACAACCTTCTGTGGGATAACGCGGCCTTCGCCACGAGTGTATAAAAATAGCGCTTCCCTTTCCAGGCAATGCATTTGGCCAGTTATAATCTAAAATTCCGAATGCATCATATAAGTTATCTGACCGGCGAAGCTTTTCGTGGCTAAAAGAATAATCGTTTGAGTAAACTTTATGGTTATAGTTTTTATCCTTTGGGTCATCAGACCATAAATCATTGATTTTAATGGGACTCATCTCAACATTCGCAGATTTAAAAGATATGCGATCATTGCGAAAGCCAATACCCATAATAGAAAAATTACCAGCTGGAGTAATTCCATCCCCCTCGCCAGTTTTTTTAGAAATTCCAGATCGACCTATGGCTACTGGTAGATTGCAGCCCATAAATCTTGCCCCCCAATGAGTTACAACAAGATCATGAAACTTAGGATTCATAAAATATGGCCACTTTTTTTTGCTTTAGTTTCTAAATACATCTCATTTAATGGATTAGAACCAACTTTAAGTGCCACACGTTCAAAGACAGTTATTCCCACAGCTTCCATAGAAGCTACTTTTGCTGGATTATTAGTCATAAGGCGGACAGACTCAAAGCCCATCAAGCGTAATATTTCAGCTCCTAATTTAAAATTTCGCTCATCATCTTCAAAACCTAACCTATGGTTTGCTTCAACAGTATCAAAACCTTGATTTTGTAACGCGTAGGCACGCATTTTATTTGCGAGACCAATTCCACGCCCTTCTTGGTTCATATATAATAAAACCCCGGATCCACCTGATGATATCGCGTCGAGAGCTGCACGCAATTGATGTCCACAGTCACATTTTAAAGATCCAATTAAATCTCCAGTGAAGCAAGCTGAATGAAGTCGTGAAAGGACAGGACTTTCACGGTCAGGATTCCCAATTTCAATTGCATAATGCTCTTCACCACCATCTTGTGGTCGAAAAACATGAACACGACTGGCTTCTGACACCTGAAGGGGAACATTCGCTGCTGAAACCTCTACCAATTGATCCGATGGATCAAATATTATTGATGATATCTTCTCTAAATCAATAAAATCCAATCCCTTAATATCTTGATTGCTTACATTAACTGCTATTACAGATGGTATTAAATGCGCCATCTTGCAGATTGCCAGCGCAGCGCGTGAAATATCAGATTTTCCACCAAATATAGGAGTAAAAGGTCCTTTGAGTGGTGTATTGAAATCATTACTTGGATCACAAACTGATTGTACCCAGTCCAATCCTTTATCATCAGGCACAGCCAGTCGTGCAATATCACCATCTGTTGCCCAAGTAGATAAAGTTTGCGCTCTCCAATCTGTTATTGTTAACTCAATAGAACCTAATTGTCGCATTCCATTAAATCGACTAATAGTAATTGCTTCAGCAGATGCAACAAGCCATTTCTCTTGGCCAGATAAAAACCCAACAGCCACTCCCATACGAAAGTCTGATCGAATTCGTGCAATTTTTTCTGATGCCGTAAGTTCAATTGACATTTACATGCCCTTATTAGCTTTAAATCTAATTCTATGTATATAATTACAAAACAGAATATTAAATATCTAACTTATTGATAAATATTTAAGATTAAAAGATCCTAATTCTTGTTCTAAATCAAAAAAGACTTACTATAAAAGAAAACATGGAATTCTACGTGAACCATTCTATAAAAATACTATTAATAAATAATGATAAAGACCTAGGTGAAGCACTGGTTTTCCAATTACCTTTAGGTGAAAAATACCAAGTAATAGAAACAAGTGATGAAACTAGTGCATTAGCTCAAATCAATAATAATTTTTGCGACCTTGTCATTATCAATTCACAATCCTCTGCATTAAAAGGGTATAATCTTACCAAAAGCTTACAGCTAGCCGGCTACAAAAATCCAATAATCATGCTTATTAACCAAAGTTGTAATCTGGATATGCCAGATTATCAAAACCATAAAGCTGATGAATATATCATCAAACCATTTAGATATTTGGACTTATTAAAATCAATAGAAACACAATTACATAAATTTAAAAAATCAGAAAATACGCTATATAATATTGGAAATTATGTCTTTAAACCAAACTCTAAAATATTAGAATCTAATGAGGGTAGATCTATTCGGTTAACAGAAAAAGAAAACAATATTTTAAATTTTTTATACAAGAACTCAGGAAATGTAGTTAATCGCGAAACTCTTTTACATGAAGTGTGGGGATATAATTCCAAGGTAACCACGCATACATTAGAAACGCATATTTATAGATTGCGTCAAAAAATTGAAGATGATCCATCTAAAGCTTGTTTCTTGATCACTGAACCTGGTGGATACAAATTACGTCATAAGTAATCATAAATAACTTGAAAGAAATAATATGCCCATAAAAGTATGTACTTGGAATATCAATTCAATACGCCTGCGCGAAGATAGCGTGTGCAGACTGCTATCTCAGGAAACTCCAGACGTTTTATGCTTACAAGAATGTAAGAGCCCTGTAGATAAAATTCCTACAGAAAAGTTCTCAAGCCTAGGGTATAATTATCTAATTGCGAATGGTCAAAAAGGATATAATGGCGTTGCAGTACTGTCCAAACTGCCCCTTAAAGAAATAGATCGAAAAGATTTTGCAGCCCTTGGTCATGCAAGACACATTGCAGTAAACGTTGATAACAGATTAAATATTCATAATTTTTATGTTCCTGCCGGTGGGGATATTCCTGAAAGAAGTATAAATGAAAAATTTGGCCAAAAATTAGATTACTTAAATGAAATGGCAAAATATTTTGAAGCTAACAAACCTCAGAAATCTATTTTAGTTGGTGACTTAAATATTGCCCCAGAAGAAGAAGATGTCTGGGATCATAAGAAACTTTTAAAGATAGTGAGCCACACACCACAAGAGATTGAAGCGCTTAATATAGTAAAATCATCCGCAAACTGGGTAGATATAACACGCAATGATATTCCATTAGGAGTATTATATTCTTGGTGGTCATATCGCGCACGTGATTGGGATGCAGCAGATAAAGGAAGGCGATTAGATCATATTTGGGCAACTAGCGATATTGCAAAATATGACCATAAGAGTCGTATTTTAAGAGAAGTAAGGGGCTGGGATAAGCCAAGTGATCATGCACCAGTCTTTGCAAGTTTTGATCTATAGTGTTGCTTGACCTTCACATAGTGATTAATCAGGAGCAAAATTGAAAAGGTGATTCATGTTAGAGCTTAACCAACCAAATGCTGAAGAAATCCATGTAAAAGATGTAAACGAAGAAACCTTCATGGATGATGTTATAGAAGCGTCAAAAAATTCACCCATAGTTGTCGATTTCTGGGCACCATGGTGTGGTCCTTGTAAAACCTTAGGCCCAGCTCTGGAAGCAGAAGTAAAGGCAACCAATGGTAAAATAAAAATGGTTAAAATTGACATCGATCAAAACCAAAATCTAGCCAGTCAAATGCGTATACAATCTATTCCAGCTGTTTTTGCCTTTGTTGACGGTCAACCTATCGATGGATTTATGGGCGCAAAAGCGCCTTCTGAGTTAAAAAGTTTTATAAATAAACTTTTAGAAAAAGTAACGGATGATGATGGAGATTTATCAGAAGCATTAGCTGTTGCTAATGAAATGTTAAACGCAGAAGAATTTAATGATGCAGCTGAAACCTTTGAAGCAATATTAGGAGAAGATCCAGAAAGTGCACTCGCATTTGTTGGATTATTCAATGCAAGAATGGGTGCTAAAAAAATTAATGATGCTAAAACAATGCTAGAAGAAATACCTGATGCATTAAAAAATAAAGCTGAAATACTTGCATTACAGGCACAAATCGATCTTTCCAATCAAGCAGAAGGCGTTGGTGAGATTAATGATTTACGTTCAACTTTAATCAATGATGAAAACAATCAACAGGCACGCTTTGATCTTGCTTTGGCTCTTTTTACAAAAGGAGAAACCAGTGAAGCAATACAAGAATTATTAACAATTTTTAGGATCGACCAAGAATGGAATGATGATGCAGCCAGGCAGCAATTATTTAAATTTTTTGATATATTAGGTAGTGAAAATCCCATTACATTGAGTGGGCGGCGTCAACTTGCGTCAATGTTATTTGCCTGATGGAGTATTTGATCTAAGTATGTTTTATGTATAAATTAAATTCACTCCCAGAAACTATACCATTGTTTCCCCTAAGTAACGCATTGCTGTTACCTCATTCGCGCCTACCGTTAAATATATTTGAACCAAGATATTTATCATTGCTAGATAATACTATGAAATCCGAACACAGGTTGATCGGAATGGTTCAACCATTATCACCTAACCCCAAGAATGGTGATTTGCGTGTCCATAAAATTGGCTGTGCAGGTAGGTTAACTTCTTTCTCTGAAACTGGCGATGGAAGATATATGGTTACACTGACTGGTATATGTAGATTTAGAGTTACAAATTTAATCGATGGATTTCTTTCATATCCAACTGCCAATATTAATTGGAATAGTTTTGACGGAGATTTAAACCCTCCAAATGAAAATCAAAATATCAATAGAGAAAAATTCTTTGACGTCTTGGAGCGTTATTTTCAAATAATGGAACTTTCTACAGATTGGGATGGCTTGAAAGACGCAGATGATATGCTTTTAATAAATTCTTTAGCAATGTTATGCCCATTTGAACCAGAAGAAAAACAAGCGCTTCTAGAAGCACCATCTCTTATTACAAGGCGAGAAACTTTAGTAACGCTGATGGAATTTGCTCTTAGAGATGAAAATAGCACTATGGACAAAATACAATGATACAAATTGATCCGAAGATGTTGGAAATTTTAGTTTGCCCCATTACATTTGGATCCCTTACATATAATTCTGAGACACAAGAACTTATATCGAAAAGTGTGAAACTAGCTTATCCCATTCGAAATGGAATACCCGTTATGCTGCCGGATGAAGCTAGGAAAATTGATTAAATAATCTGGCCTTGTAAAAGCTTTGGTAAATCTCCTGAAAGGCCAGCTGCATGACGCATAAAGCTTCTGCGTAAATGTGGTGTGGCATTTACACTTCCCAGTCCGATATCTCTCATTGAACGTAAAATCATATTATCGTTAGAAAATAGTTTATTTATGCTGTCCGTCGCAACAGCCATTGCAGACGTATCAAAACGTCGCCATTTCTGATACCGTTGTAAAACTTGCTTTGAGGAAAAATTTTCTCCTCGCCGTTTAGCAAGTGCTAAAACCTCTGTTAAAGCTGCTATATCTTTTAAACCAAGATTTAACCCTTGGCCTGCCAAAGGATGAATTCCGTGAGCAGAATCACCAACAAGTACGGTTCGCTTAGCAATAAAACTATCCGCTAAAGACAAGCCTAGAGGATAACTAAATCTATCACCAACTAAATTTATAGATCCCAAAAAATTACCTATAAACGGTAAAAGCGCATTTAGGTAATCTTCATCACACATGTCATTTATATGCTTAGCTCTATCTTTTTTTTCTGTCCAAACTATAGAAGATTTATTACCTTTCAGAGGTAAAATTGCTAAAGGTCCTGCAGGATTAAAAAATTGATGAGCAACACCAAAATGTTGTTTCTCATGGGATAATGCACAAACTAGTGCTGTTTGGTTATAATTCCAACCAACATGAGAAATATTAGACCACTGTGCTATTTTTGAATTTCGTCCATCACATCCAACTAATAATTGTGCACGTAAAGCCTGACCATCTGACAAATTCAAGCTTATGCCTGTATCCTTCACGTTTTGTGAAATAACTTCAGTATTATAAATATATTTAATCTGTTTTGACATTTCTATGTCAGTTTTTAGTGCTTCTCGAATATAGCGATCTTCAATTAAATGCCCCATTGGGCCTTCTTCAAGTTCTTGGTGATCAAAATGTAAAAACCAGTCGGAAGCACCTTCACCAACTCGCCCATCACTAACTTTTATATCAAGAATTGGTTGCGCATTTTCTTTAAAATAATTCCATATCCCAAGTACTTTTAGCATACGAATAGATGCATGGGATAAAGCGTATGCTCTTCCATCAAAGTTTTGTGATTTTGTTAACTTATTAGATTGTCTGTCAACAACAGTTACATCAAAGCCTATGCTAGACAGAGCAATAGCTAGTGCACTACCAATCAACCCACCACCAACAATTATAATGTCTGTATTATTATTCATATATTTATTATCTATGAATTAACCGGATTGTCCACGCTTCAAACCGTCGCTAGAGTAAAATAAATAGGAGAAGATAATGACTCAATTATGGCTAAAAATGACTGCTTGTGAGTTAGGTCGCGGAATTGATAATGGGTCTATTTCTCCAATAGCATTGGTAAAAACCTATCTAGAAGCCATAAGAAATCACCCACTAAATAATGATATATATGCGCGTATATCGTCAGAAAGAGCCTTAAAAGAAGCAAACGCTGCAGAAATTAGAGCTAAAACAAATAACCGTTTAAGTTTACTAGACGGCGTGCCCATATCATGGAAAGATTTATTCGATAGCAAGGATATTAATACCGAAGCTGGATCCATGTTATTGTCTGGAAGAATACCAGACACAGATGCCGTTGTATTAAATAATGCTACTCAAGCAGGGTTAGTGTGTTTAGGTAAAACCCATATGTCAGAATTAGCATTTTCTGGGTTAGGTTTAAATCCCATGACTAAAACAACTCCATGTGTAAATTGCTTAGACGCAGTTTCTGGTGGTTCGTCTTCTGGAGCCGCAGGATCAGTTGCATTTAACTTAGCATCAATTGGCATAGGATCTGACACAGGTGGATCAGTTAGGGTTCCAGCAGCTTGGAACGATTTAGTTGGCCTAAAGACAACCAGTCAGGATATTTCTCTTAAATGGGTAGTGCCCTTGTGTCCAAAATTTGACACT
>Ga0233402_1000240_pt1 | contig 21207 bp, 37 predicted proteins | sample 54DmetaG_FD_182705 | JGI IMG/M metagenome (GOLD analysis project Ga0233402, IMG submission 182705) | Seawater microbial communities from Monterey Bay, California, United States - 54D | ecosystem: Environmental > Aquatic > Marine > Coastal | place: USA: California | collected 2016-11-11 | reverse complement strand
GTTTTCTAATGAATGCATTTACTGCTTTTTGTACTTGGGATGCGATAGGTTTATAAACAGTATTATCTACAATTCTAAAGTTTCCTCCAAAAAGGTTTTGGAATTTACCTAAGTTATTTTGAACATCTTTCCAAGATTTTTCTAATAAATCATCTGGTAAAACTCGTTCTCTTTGTAAGTTTCTTTCTTTAGCTACTTCGAGTGAAGTATTAACGAATACCATGTAAGTATCATAACCTAGTGATTCAGCGTATTTCTTATTTTTCTGAATCTTACTGTAAACATGACCAGTACCATCGATAACCATACCTAACCTACCTGCTTCATAAAATGATTTCTGTTTCTTAGTAAGTTGTTTTGCTTTATCTCTAATACCACCTGGTGTTGCAGTAATCTTATCCCATAGTTCTGGTTCTTCTTTTTCAATTCTTGCCAAATCTCTTGGGTCTATACCATTCTTTTTCAACCCAGCCTCAAATGCTGAATCTGAATTTACTGATTTAAGACCAGTTGATGAGAATGATGTTTTGAGTTTTTTATCAATACCGAAAATCTCCATGGCAGTAAAGGATTTACCTGAACCAGGTCCTCCTGCCATGAAAACACATTTGAGAATACCAGGGTCATCAACACCCTCGATAATCATCTGTTCTAAAATCGTTTCTTTTATGTTCAATAATTCTGATTCTATATCATACATAGAATCTACAATTACTGCTTCGGTAAGTAATGATTTAATACTCAACTGTTACTCCTTATTTTTTATTGTATATTGAGTAAACTTTATTTACTAGAGTTGATTTTTTTACTGAAATATCTAAATCTTCCCCATGGTCAGCTTTTGTAGAGTCAACTAATTCTTTTTTAGTAAGTTTGTTAAGTTTAGTTTTTGTAGGTTTACCTTTAATTGCAGATACTACATCTGATAATTCTTCTACTACATCACCAATTTCTTCTTTAACTTTTTTAACTCTTGTTTTTACTGCTTTAACTTTTTTCTGAACTCCTTCTTTGATATCGTCTACTTTATCTTCAACTACATCTGGAATAAAATCACCATCAGAATCTGCGATTTTTCCCTTTTTGATTAAAATGTATCCAACACCACCTGCAATTGCAATGAGTGCTAGAATAATTAGAATTGTTTGCATAATTTTACCTTTATTTAATTTGTATTAATACTACTATAAATATATAGTTTATTGAAAAACTTAATTTTCTATGTTATTACATTAATGTTTTACTTGATTTATATTTTACTTTGGATATTGTTCCAGCAATAACCCGTCTATTGGTTTTAGAACCAGGACTTATTTTTGGTAAGTGTAATAAGTCTGCTGGAAATATTAGTAGTTCATCTTCTTTGGGGAGTATTGCTTTGTTATAATCTTTAGATTTGAAATAGATATAACCATCATCTTTCTGTAAATTATCTGGCATGGTTACATAATAAGTAAATGTCCATTCACCCTTTGTTCTTACTTCAGACATTCTTGAGTGATTATGGAAATCCTCACCTTGGGGTGATTTTTCATCAATAATAAAAACCCAATTTGCTAAAGTATATGGAAAATCCTCACCATCGTAACATTCTTTTACTATGGTATCAATTATTCTATTTGTTACTTCTTTTATGAGGCCGTTATGGATTACAACATGAGATTGAATACGAGGCTTTACAGGTCCTCCTTCTAAGTTTGCACGTAAATCTAAGCTAACATTGTAATCAATTTCCTGTGCAAGATTTTTTAAGTACTTTTTATCGTAACCTAATTTTTGTTTGTGTATCATATCATATACCTATGTGAACCTCTCCCTCATCTTCCAGCTCTTGTATTGACTTGTGTTCTTCGATAAGACCTGATTTTGGGAATAGTATTGCGTAGATAAAAATAATTTTTAAGATTAGTTTTTTGAATTTTAGTTTCATTTTTTAATAACTCTCAATTTATGGGTGATTAGTGTACTTTTATATAATTATATATTAATATAAAAAGAAACACACTTTTCCTATTAATTTATTGTTAATTTCAAAAATAATCTTTATTTTATTCTTCGCCGTATAAACTCCACCTTTTTTCAGGTTCTGGTTCTATTACTATTTCTTCAGTATCTACAACATATACGAATCCTTCTTTAGCATCCATATAAAATTGTGTTTTACCTGTATCTTGGTAAATGAACTCAAGGACATCTGTTAAGGAATCTAAAGTAACGGTAGTGTTAGAAAGAGGAGCCCACCTATCTCCAGGTGGTACTCTCTGTGCTACTTTTGTCTTTACTTCACTTTCTTCTATTTGAGGTTCTTTACTCATTACTCAATAACTCTTAATACTCTACTTTCTTTAGCACCACTTACTTTGTAATCTATTTGAACATTTGAATCTTCAAAATCTTTTACAACTCTTGATTCAGCTTCTGTTACTGATTGTGCATCTACTAAGTAGATTTCTTTTTTTAACTTTGGATTACCATTTTTAAGTGTGGCAACTTCCACTTCTACTGTAACTTCGAAATACTTCATAATTATTATTTATTTATTTGATACAAATATACGAAAAATATTTGATACTGCCAAATATTTTATTATAAATTTTCTAAACCCTTCCATTCTCTTCCAAAAAACTCATAGTTTCTTTTAACAAAATCATCTGTTCCATCTTTTTCTATAGCAGTTTCTTCATCATCAAATATTGCATGAACAGGACATTCAGGTAAACAAGCTCCACAATCTATACACTCATTAGGGTCAATGTACAACATTTTTCCAGCGAGTTCTTCCTTACTCATTCCATCAACTTCTTTTCCAGCACCTTCAATATCAATTGGGCCATGAATACAATCAACAGGACACACATGAACACACGCTGTATCACATACTCCCTCACATGGACTTCCTATTATGTAACTCATAATTGTTTATTTGATACAAATATACGAAAAATATTTGATATATCCAAATTAATATTCATATTCTTTTCTAGGTCCTGTTAAGTTTCCATTAATCAAAAATGAACAATTGAAACATAACATTCTAAGGTTTTCATATAAATGGTTTTTTCTATCACCATCAATGAAATCTAAAACAAGAGGAACTTTATTATCAGTAATTCTTTTTTCTTCAAATCCACATTTATTACATTTTTCTAACATATATCCATTATGTAATAATCTTTGCTTTAGTTTCCAAACAGGATATTCAGGATATTTTCCTTTTAGAATATCATCTAGTGAATACTTTCCTCTTTTAAGATTGTAACCTTTACGAATACCAGTACCATCAGGATTTTTCAAATCCTCAAAGATACCATATTTTCTTGCATATTTTTTGTAAGTATTGTAAGATACTCCTAGTAAACGAGCGGCTTCCATTGCAGAACGAGCCTTTTGTTGAACTTCTTTTATCTCCGATTCTAATAAGGGTTTAGAACCTAATCCTCGTTTCATTCTCCTATTTTTACCCGCTAAAGAAAGGTCTTGTGTTGGGTCAAAGTTTGGGAATATCTTTTCGTTTTTATTTTCCATACTAATCTTCTTTTATATAAGTATAGTATATTAAAACTTTTTGATATACTTTCCTTAAGTTTCTTCTCTTACTACATCTAATGTTACACAATGAGGTCCTCCACTAAAAGTTCTGGCATGTCTCATTCTGACTGGAAGGGTTTCAATTCCCCATTTTTTAAGTTCTTGTATTAGACCAGTTTGTCTTTCTTCAACCATACAAAGTTTATCGTTGATTGGTAGGATATTCATTCCTAACCATGGGGAAGCTGAACACCAATCTTCTAATACATTTGTTACAATCATATCAGGTGACCAAATCTTATCAAATGGTTTAAGGAACTCTGGTATATTGTTCTCGTTAACTCTCGTTGGATTTAAGAGTACTTTACCCTCTCCAACGAATACAAAGGTGGTATCGATATGAATGTACGCATAAATACCTTCAGCGGTGTGTACTTTGTATTCATTACCAAAGTTTTCTTTACAATATCCTTCTAACCACTTTGCTCCATCTTTATTACCTGTGTTAGATACAAGATAAAGAATATCATTATTGTGTTTGATTACGTTTGCTGCATCAAATACAGGTTCACCATCGAGTAGGGTAGGGATTGATAAATCTTCCCTCTGATAAATTGAATCTAATAATTTTGGTTTAGGTGCTTCTACCCAAGAACTTGGTTCGAATAATGGTTTACAAGTTTCTGCTTCATTAGAACGATGTCTTAAAGTCATTGGAGTTGCGATAACCTTATCATTAATTACAAACATAGAATCACGAGGACAATAATTGTAGTATCCATCTACTTCCCAATTTTCTGTTTTGATTGGTTGTGAGAAATCTCTTTCTAAAGGTCTGTGAACCTTTACTCCTATTTCAGTAAGTTGTTCTGCAATTCTATCTAAATCTTCTTCAGTTTCATCGATAATCTGTTGTGGATATAATCCACTCGGTCTTTGTTGAAACTCTTCATCGGAAAGATGTGCATAATCAATATTATGCAAACACTTATCTCCTACTGTTGGTACTTGTGCATTGATTGCACTACCTACGATAATCTCTTTTAGATTACCCCATTCATTTTTTACGTTTGGTCTTATCAATTCCATAACTACTAAATTTATACCAAGCTCTTTCATGAAAATAATAAAGAACCATTTTTGTTATAACTTCTACTCCACCAATTGCAATTCCAATTTTGAGTGAACCAGTAATAATCCAAGAAAGAATCATAGTATCAAGTGTACCAATGATTCTCCAAGATATTGTTTTTAATATGTGTCTTTTTCTAGCTACCATTATATTAAATGATTTTTTATTGTCAAATCACCATGTGTAATATTATTATCTAAAAATCCAACTAAAGTAAACCTATCACCTACAACCTTCAAGACTCTATGTGGTTCTTCTGCTGTAAACTTAACTATTCTTCCTGTTTTAGGATTTATTTTAGTTGATTCTATACCACTAAATTCTAACTCTCCTCCATTATAAGTATCATTTAAGAAAATAACAAAATTACTATTCACAGATGAGTAATCATTTTTGTGACTATGATAATTTTTATTTAAGTTAGTATTTTCGTTAACTTTTTGTATTCTTAATCTATTTTGATAATACATAGATTTTAGTTTTGGAATTACAGATTCAAATTCTATATTAGATTTAATGATATTTAACCCTTCAAAACTATACGTTTCATCATCTACTTCAAATAACTTATCTTCGTTTTGTAAGTATTGATTTATTAAAAACTCACATTGTTGTTTTGATAAAAAATCATCCAATACTTCTATCATAACTTACCATCTCTTCTCATCTGTTCTCTTATCTTAGTAGCTGATATCTCTTCAATTTCTTTTGGTGGTATATGTTCTATAACTTCATAACCAACACCTCTACCATAGTTAATAGATTCAATATCAGGTATTATTGTTGTAATAACTCTACCATCTTGTATCAATTCTTTTAACTCACCTTCATGAACCATCTTTTCTATTTCTTCAGCAGTCCAAGGTTGGTTTTCATTTGGTTCAACATCTCTGATTGCTAAACATACATTCTTTCCTTCTTGTAATCTTTGATTGATTAACCAAAGATGACCTTGATGTAGTGGTTGCCATCTACCTATAAACATTGAATACTTTTTACTCATAATAATTTACTTTTTAGTTTAACATTATGTCCTTCTGTTGGTCCATAGTGATGAAATATTTTATTTAGAAACTTACTTTCTGTATGTAATTCTAAATTAGATAACTTAAAACATACATACATTAAACACCCTTCCAATGCTCCATATGTTTTATCAGTTTCTCTGTATGGTTGTTTATTTTCTGTATGATTTATTAATTTTTTATAAATATCTACAAACTTAAATTTGGATTCTTTATTAGTAATTGATATAAATAATACCGATTCATCTAAAAACTTTACTTGTTCTGAATTGTTTAAGAAATATAACATTCTACCAAACTCATTTACGTCCTTTCTAGATGTTAATCCATTTGATAAGGCATCACTTGTTATATTTTCTCCAAGATACTGTACTTCATCTCCAAACCACTTTGTAACAACTCCTTTATTATAAAACTTACTAAATGAATTCAAATCCAATCCTCTGATATAATGGTCTGTATCTAATGATAAAACATTATCATAAGTTTCTAATGCCTTTTCAATTGCTTTTACTCGTAAATGAAAGTTAAAATCTTCATTAACAATTATGGTGTTGTAATCTTCTATCTGCCTATCTGATGTAACTATAATATCTTCTTTAGGAAAGTTTGGAGCTATTTGAAGAAACTCTCTAACATAATCATCACCATAGGCTAAAAAACAAAACCCTATTTTCATATTAGACTTTTGAATTTATCTATTCTTAACCTATTATTAGGACTTACAAATTTTTCTACTTTACTATAATCTATATCCAATCCAAGTTTCCACATTTCATGTAAAAATAAAGGTTCATCTCCACAAAATATATCTTCATAATATGTAACTTTAGTGCCTATATTTTTTGCAACTAAATGAACATTATCTTTTAGAACTTTTACATACTGTTCATCTCTTATAAAATCTACATCTTTTTTAGCTTTATCATCAAAAATATAAGGTTTTTGCCATGGGCCATCATATCTTTTTTGCCTCATATATGAAAAGCTTTCATTTTGCTCTTGAAAGTTTCTTCTATCTAAACAAATAACATGAGTGAACTCTTTAGATAAATCAGTTAGAAATTCTACAGCTGTATTCCATTTTGGTAGTTTTTCATAAGACATACATTTAACTACACAATCATATGATGGAATAGTTTCAGATTTATATAGTTCACCCCAATAATAGTTATATGGTTCTTCATGTTTCTTTAATCCAGTTGATGCGGCTATAGCTTGAGATAAAGAAGTTGAACCACATCTAGGTGCAGATATAATTAATACTTTCATTACAAAATTTTATTTGGTTTTTCTGAATAAGAATCAAAATATGTTTTAAGTAAAATCTCATCATTTTTTTTAATATCATATAATGCAATACCATCAGAAGTTATATTAAATTTTGAATGTGTGTTTGTATATATCCTCCAAGGAAACCAAAAACACAAGTGTTGAATTAATAATATTTTTATTTTACCATCCACTATTGGGAAATATTTTTTAATTACCTGAAATACATGAGGTTTTATTTTTTGAATACTTACGTTATATTCCGAGGTATCTCCATTCCATAAAGGAAATATATTTGAATCAGCTGGTATATCACAAATTGAGAATAAACCCACTCCATGAATTTTACTTGCTCTGAGTTCAAAATGTAATGAATTAACGTAATTTATTACATAATCTTTCACTATATCTTATCTAACTTGGTTAAGTGATTGATAATCTTTGAAAAAGATACTTCAGGTGAATCCTTTGTAGTATCTACATCTATAAATTCTATTTCAGGTGCTTCATAGTCTTTTGCATGAAAATGGTCTCTTTCACGAGGGTCAGAACAATGTACATAAAATTCTTGGAAGTTTTCATAACCTATTTTTTGTTTTAATTCTTCTCGTAACCATCTATAAGGTGCAACAAGAGAAACAACCACATCACATTGATTATTGTTAAGATATTCAATAATCATATGTGCGTTTCTAATATTATTTTCTCTACCCTCAGGTGAGTAATCCTTATTAACTGTGAGTTCTCTGAGGTCATCACCATCAAGATGAAAAGCTGATTTTCTCCAATTTCTTTTTTCAGTTTTGAGGAATGAGTGAAGTTTTTTACCTAATACAGTTTTACCAGCACCTGGTTGTCCTGTAAACCAATATATCATAACTTTTTTAGTTTTAGTTAACTTTATTTATTTTTACTATAAGCTTGTGTTCCAAAAAATGCTGCAACTATTGCCGCTACTGAAACAAAATATGTTGCCGCCATATCACCAAGTATTGTAGATGCTTGTTCTACACCTGCTACTACAGCAAATACAACTGCAAATGGATATAACAACATACCAAATAACGCAAACCAAGCCATCTTACGTTGAGCATCTCTCATCGCATCTTGGTCATCAAGTTCTTTTCTCTTGAACTCCAAGTACATTGCTTCTTCTGCTTTTGAAACTTTACCATCCCCATTTGTATCGGCAGGATGTATATTGTTTTGTTTTATTTCTTTTTCTTCCATTATTACTTCTCCTTAATTTTGAGTTGTAACCTTTATTTATTATATATATTAAAATTTATGAAATATCTTTAGATTCAATCAAAGTATAAGTAAATGAGTTACCCCATGTTCCACTTGCTTTTCTACAAACATCCATAAATTCATTAAAATCTGATTCTTTTGAAAATACTTGACAACCAGCAGACCATTTATCAATCTGTGTTGAACCATCTACTCTACCACCTGCCTTATGAATATTGATTCCAAATATACCTTCTTGTACATTTTCTTCAATCATATCATACTGACCATCTTTATCATTATCTCTGTACACTTTAACAGGTGATTTCTGTCTTAGTGCTTCATACTTACCTTGGTGTAATCCAAGTTGATGAGAACCTCTGTATTGACCTGGTTTTAATATTGCAACACCATCCTTGTTCAATAAGTTTCTTTCCCAATGTGAACCAGGGTCTGTTGTTGCTTTGTACTCATTGTAAATCCAATTACCATTTAGGTCTCGGTAAGATAATGTGAGTATATCATCGAATTTATTTGTTACCTTACCATGTGTATCTGAGTTTCTGATACCGATAATATTAACATCATATCCTTTACTTGTAAAGTATTTATATCCTTTATTATTTAATACTTCTTCGATTTGTTCTCTACTATATTTTGCCATTTGTTATTTCCTTTATTTCTTCTTTAATCTACTCTTTTCTCTTCTACCACGATTTTTAGATGCAGATTCAAAACCTACTATCTTCCCACCTTTGTGAGATGCATCTTTACCATCACCATTACCATAAGTACCTTTATCTCTATTATACTTATTTAGTTCAGCTCTGTATTTCTTTGATTTTTTTGATGATTGAAATTTCTTGTACTCATCTTTGTAATCTCTTTCAGCTTTCTCATCGATTGCTTTTATATCTTCTGGTGTTCCATCTAACTTAGAATCTTTATCTGCTATATAAGATAAGGTAAGTCTTGAAGCATATTCAACAATACTCTTTTCTTTAAGTGGTCTCATTCCACCAGCTTTTCTAACTACATTAAGTTTTCTGATGATATCTTTTTGTTTAGGTGAACCAGGCATTGCTCTTAGAGCTTTGTTAAGTAATGATAAGTGTTCTATTTTATCAAATCCTTCGTTGGTACTTTTCCAATCTTTGTAGTTTTTCTCAGATTTTTTTTTTCCGCTCTCCGCTACTTTTAATTTAGCCTTCACATGAAGTTGTTTGTTGGAAAGATGATTTGTTTCTTGGTCCTCATCTTCATTTTCAATATCAGGTTGGCCGTGGTGTTTTTTCTTGAAGTTAGTACCACCACTATAATCTTTATTCTTACCTCTTAATGCTGTATGATAATCTGAAGTTCTACCTTGCATATAATTTGCAGGTACTCCTTTTGATTCATTAGTACCTTCGTAAATAGATTTAAGATACTTAATGAAATCTTTATCATTACTCATCTTCTTAAAATCTCTATCTTTGAATACATTCTTTACGAAATCTCTTACATTCTTTGAATCTTGTCTGATTTGGTCTATTGTTGAGAACATACTCTCTTCAATTGATTCTGGTACACAATTAGGAACTTGTTTACCATTCTTCATTTTACCACCAACTGCTTTATATCCCTTCCAACAAGCTTCAACTAAGTTATCAAAATTTTCTGATATGAATCTAAGTTTAGTTTTATTTCCTTTATGTCTTTTATCCATTGCACTTAGGTAATTTCTGAATAGTTTGAAGTTTTGTAAAATATCACCTCTATTACTATATTCTTCTTTACTACCATTCTTACCAGTAACGGCCTTTTGAGCATCTTCAATTTTTTTATCTAAGATTTTAATATAATCTGATAATGTCATATCTTTAGCCTCATCCATCGGCATATCTTTATTGTAAAATCATCACCACCCATAGTGTTAGTACCCATCTTTGATGCGTACTCTTTAAGTTTACTTAAAATTTGGTTTTTGATTCTTGACATATAAGGATTTCCTTTAGTATATAAATATAAGGATTTAAGGAATTAACCAATTACCTATTATATTACTATCTTTATGGTTCGGTAGTGGAAAAGTTTCGTTATCTATCTCATCACAAATCTCTTTAGCTCGTGATGGATTGGTTGAACCAACTGTTTCCATTATCTTATTTATAGCTTCTTCCTTGGATATTTGTTTCCAGCCAGGATTTTCAGGAAATACATCACATCTCATACAATTATAAAATTCATTCCTAGTTGGATGCCATTCAGTTTTCCATATAGTTTTACCACCATCAGGTGTATGAATCTTACCCCATCCTACAATATCCTCAATCGAAGTAGTCATATCATGATTCATAACATATTCAGGTCTTTGTAGCTGGTCTAGATATAATCCTTCAGGTGTTTTACCAAACATACATTGTTTATAATCATCTGGTTCTAAATCCTCTTTATCAACAGGTTCAAATACACCGTAGATATCGGAGTATTGATTACTTATTTCTGCTTTTTCTTTGGTCCACTTTGATGCAGTTAAATCTTTTTCTGTACCATCTAAGTTTATTTTTCTAACTTTTATGTCATTGGTTGAGTTAGGATATGCTAAATATTTTATTCCATCTGGTCTTACGAAACTTACTTCGTTTGTTTCCAAATAATTTTTCCAAGGTAAAATCATGATTCTTCTTTTTATTAGTTAATTTTTCCACTTCCTCGTGAACTTCTACTAACAGATACTCCTCCTCCACTTCTACCAGTATTATTACTTCTTGATGGTGGTGGTGAATATGTTCTTGTTGGTGCAGTTCTTGTTGGAGTTTGTCTTACACTATTAGAATTTCTTCTGATAATAATGTTATTATTACTTCTATTATTGTTCTCTACTCTATTGTAGTTTCTAATTCTTGTATTAGGTACATTGTTTGGGTTCTGATATGTTCTTACCTTAATACCTTTGTTTTCCATCTTATCAACAAATCTACCAATAACATTTCTTTTAGGTCTTTGGATTACAACATCTACATCATCTGGTGATGGTATTCTTCTACCTTGATTAACTCTAACTCTTGGAGTTATTTTGTTAACATCATTTCTTAGGTTTGGTACTACATTATTAGTAGAACCTCTTCTACCAACTACATAAGCAGTATTTGTTCTGTTTCTACTTCTCCAATCATAATCATTCATTCTCTGTCTGTATCCCCAATCGTTCCAGCCATATCCATAATTTCCTCTACCCCAATATGGATAATTCCAACTTCCCCAATTGTTTAATCCAAAGATACCACGATTAAATCCATATCCATAAGTAAATCCATAGTTGAATGACCAGTTAGACCAGAATAAGTTTCTGTTCCAATAGATATCGAATGGTGTGTAAGGACTTCTCCATCCTCCTAATTGATTGAAGTTTCTGTAATACCAACTAAGTGGTTGGTTTTGTGCAAAGGTTGAAAAGTTCCATCTGAACTCATCATCCCATTGTAATTTTCTTTGAAATTGAAAATCGTTTTCAATCACATCTACTCTAATGCTATCACCACTTTGGGTTACCCCATAAATTGGGTCATCAGAATAATAACTTGATAATTGATAGGTTGAAGAACAACCTGTTAAGAAAAGTATAAGTAAAATTAATATATATCTCATATGTATAAATATGAGATTTTAGTGTTTTATGTGTTGTACTCTCCAACGAACATCCTTACCTCTTAACATTTTCTTAGTGGCATCTACGTTCTTTTTGGAGTCATCAGCAAAATATACATCTTCATAACCTTCATTATCAATTTTATCCTCAATCCAATCAGCTTTATCTTTTGGATTGTTAGATGCTAATGCGGTTACATATATTTTACTCATATTAATACCGATATCTTTGAGGTATTGTCTAATCGGTTTGTATGCTGCTCTGGCAGTTAGGATGTGAACTCCATCACCACCACTACTACTAACGATTCTTCTTAGAACCTTAGTTATCTTTCTAATTTCGTTTGGGTCTTGTACCTTAGAGAAATCTGAGAAATCAAACTCATCACCAGGTTTTTCATTATAAACTGCATATTCACCAGGTGTTAATTTTTTCTTTTTACCATTATTGGTAACATAAATAAATGATGTAGTTTTTACTAGAGTATCATCAAAGTCAAATACTCTGAGTTTCTTTGATTCGGTAAATAAATTTCTACTTATCATATTTTTTAGTTTTTATATTTTTTTTAGCTTTTTCATAATCAAAAGAACCTGGTCCTATATATGGATAAAAGTGTTCTTTCTCCCAATGCATTCTATAATCATAACCATTTGAGAATTCCTCATCACATTGAGAACATCTAATGATTTTTTTAGAGTTCCCTTTCCCATTGCTCATTATCAGCTGAAATTTGAGAAAGAGTTAAGAACTCTATTTTAAGTTCTTCGGTACTCCATTCCTCGTAATTAATACCACGAGGTCTTATACCATGAGCCTCTTTGTAAGCATCACTCATTACTTGTAAAAATTGTTTTTTAGTCCAAGTATCTATCATATAAATATTTTATAATTAATTTCTTCTTTTGTTGCTGCAATCTCATATGGATGATTATCGTATCTGAATCCCATATTGTAGTATCTTGTCATCCAAGATGGAGATTGTAAGTAATGTTGGTATTCGTGAACTAAAGTTTCCACGATATGTCTTTTAGATTTCATCTTAGGATAGTAAATAACAATTGAGTTATCAATTCTATCAAACTCAGCATCTGGTGTTTCTTCTCCCATCTCACCATCATCTTCTTCACCACTTAATCTACCATAGATAGAAGTTTCATATTCGATATACGGAGTAGTATCAGGAAAGTGTTTTGAGTAACCATAATGTTTCTCAAGTTTTGGGAAAACTTCGTCAACTATTTTTTGTATATCTTTTAACTTCATATTTTAACTTATTTACATAGTAAATATACGAAAAAAAATCGAGACTGCCAAGCAAAAAGTGGATTATTTTTATAGTTTAGCTTGATATAATTCAATAAATTTATCAGTAATAAATTCTTGTATTTCTGGTCCATGATGAACTGAACAAAATGATGTATATTTTGTTATTGGCCATTGAAAATGTTGTGATTCATGAGGAAGATAGAATGTAGGGTTTAAGTATTCGTATAATCTTATATTATTTTTAATACAAAGGTATTTAATTGCTTCAAGACTCTTGTGAAAATTAATGAAAACATTTTCATCCAAGGATTCAACTTTACTCCAAGTAACATAATATATTTTTTGTTCTTCTTTAGTAAGGTCAGAATAGTTAGGTAATAATCTTATATGTCTTACACCACCTACTGATTTACTATACAATCTTTCATATCTATAACAACCAGGAATTAGGATAAATACATTTTTAATTGAAAAATCATTTGTCCATGCTTTTAATAATCGATAGCAAGTATCTACACCACCACCACATACTCCTAAGTTCATTATATCAATGTTCAATTCTTTTGATAAGTAACTTGGCCAAATTTGGTCAATATGATTACCCAAACCAAAAGTGTAACTACATCCCAAAGCCAAACTCATACCATCTTTAGGAGTTAAATGAGTTCTCATTCCAAACCAATCACAATCGTATGTTGGAAAAATAAGGTTGTTATTCTCATCAATCCAATTGTATTTTTCAAATCTTTCTATATCTTTTTCTAATAAAGAAAGTAATCTATCTTTTTCATGTAAATGAAAATCTTCTGGCCATGGTGTTCTTTTTCCATACCCTTGAATATCTTCTTCCATCAAACTATCATACACAGTATGCTTGAAAGACTCGGGTATTTTATCTGGTTTTAAGAATTTGAAATGATGGTGTAAGTTATCGTACATATTATATCCATTTAATTGATTGTAATTCTGATTCTTTATCTAAAAAATATTCTAATTCATTTGATGAATCTTCTACATATCCTATTGCAAATTCAAGTGGAAAATCACTTGGAGTTTTTCCATAACTAGAGCACCAAGAATTAAAATTATCAGATTTATATAGTTTTTGTAAGTCATCATCTAACAATATAGAAAGAGAACCATCTGTTGCAAATCTTCCTGTACAATCTGGTAGAGTTGGATTATCATCATTGATAAAGGAAGTTAGTGGTGATTTGCCAAGAATTGTTTCTCTTAAAATAACAAGATTAGATTTATCATATGATAAAAAATTAAAGTTTTGTTTATATTCTTCACTATCGAACTCACACCAATTCATATTAAACGTACTGTAATTTTTAACACAGTATAATATACTAGGTACATCAAAGTTTTCCCTTGCAAAAATATGATTATCTGTTGGTTTAACCCACGATTCTAAACTATGAACTCCACAGTTAATTTTATCAACTACACTATGATACTCTTCCCAAGAAACATTAGTAGGATGTGAATAGTTATCACAATATGGGTACTCAGATATTTCATTAAAATGATATAAATCTACATATGTAAAAATTCTATGTAGAGTATTTAATGTTTCTTGTGAGAAATCAAATTCATTTGGAAAGTTTACGTTTACCGCATTTCCAAGTTCTTTCATACCATCTAAACCTTTAAGTATTTCACCCCAATGTTTAGATATGATATCTGTATTTTCGTTTCTATTATCGTAATTATTATTGAATAGATTATATGCACTGATTTGTTCATACGAATCAGTAGGTGAGTTGGAATATGTATCTATTAGTTTTTTTGATATTGGATTATCAAATAAATTAACTAGTATTTTTTCACCATTTTTATAACCTATTTCTATCATAAATTTATTATCTTATATTTTCCCCAACCCTGTCTACGTTTGAAGTAAAACATTCTAAGGTAATCATCTTCAGTATCATATGGCTCTTTTATCTTGAGCTTATATGTTTTAGATTTATTCTTAAGAGGGATATTTTTATAACAGTACTCATAAATATTAGTATTCAAAGAAATAGTCATTTCCTTCACACCGTATTCAGTAACAAAGTGCTCTTGTGCACGAATAACATCAGAAGTATTATCATATTTTTCATAGAAAGATTTAGTAAATGATAATACATCTAATCTATTTTTATGAAATTCTTGCTGTGAATCCCAAAGTAAAGTATGACCAGAATAATCTACTGTTTTCTTTCCTTCCAAATAGTGAGTAACTCTTTTCTTTGTTTTTCTATATTCCTTACCAACAATCGACTTATCTGATTTTATACTATCTAACAAATCTCTATAAAATCTTTCGAAGGTTATTTCTTTATTTTTTCTTAAAAATATAGAATATATTTGAGTCCACCCATAGATATGTAAATTAGTTACTAACCAAGAAAACATCCACGAATCAATTAAATCTTTGAATGGCATATATTTTGTACCTCTGACAATTTCTGCCTTCTCTTCTACAAAATCTTCTTGTGAAGTATAGTAGTTATCTAAAAATACAGTATCAAACTCATGTTCATCTCTTTCTTGATTTAACTGTGAGTTTTCTAACATTTGTGTTAACCAAGATTCTATTGAGTTATGTTGTCCAGCTTCTACCAATTTAGTTATACCTCGAATCCAAGTATCTTTTGTTTCATGTGGTAATCCAAGAATCAATTCAGTATATGATGGAATCTGTTGTTCATTACATAAATCAAGTATTTCGTTGAACTTGTTTAGCTTCATATTCGCACGTTCTATGGATTCCAAAGTTTCTTCATTCATACTTTGTAGGGAAAGTGAAAATCCTCTGTTAAAACCATTCTCTACGAACTTCTTAACGATATCTATTACCTCTTTACTCAGATTTTTATACCATGATGCATCAACTGTTTCAGGATATCCATATTTCTTCTGAACATCTACCATTTTTTCTGTGATATACATATCTCTTTCTTTGAAACAACCAAAGTTTGCATCAGCTATAATACCATACCCAATTTTGTTTTTACCCATCCACTCTAAATCTTCAAAGATTCTTTCCAAGTTAAACTTTTTAATTTTAGAATAAGTTAGATTACCCCAATCACAAAAAGTACACTTAAATGGACATCCCCTATTTGTTTCTAATACAGCATTCCAATTATATGTGGGATTTTCCTTTATCATTCTATCAAATAATCCCAATCCATATGGTGATGGGAAATTTAATTCTTGTAATCTATCGAATGAATATATTTGTTTTACTTCACCTTTTAAGTAATCTTCTAATAATAATGAAAAGTTTCTTTCACCTTCACCAAGTGATATAGAATCAATGTAAGGATTTTTCTCAAATAACTTTTGCTCTTTTGCTTTTTTAGTTACTTGTGGTCCACCGAAAGATATTAAACAGTTTGGATATCTTTTCTTTACTGCTTCTGCAACCTTTTTGTTATACTCATAATTCCAAACATAATTAGAAAAACAGAAGATATGAGGTTCTTCTATTCTATCTAATAGTTCTTCAGGTGTTTCTCGTTTGAAAAGTAATTCTTGTAGTTGGAAGTTATCATTTACCCATTCAAATTGTTGAACGTATGCCCAGATGGTGGCAACTGAGTAAGGAAACCAATAACCTTTGAATTTACCAGAACCAGTTGAATAATTTACTTGAGAAAAGTAAATATTCTTTTTTTTCATTTTCAAGCAGTTTTTAAGTGATTCGAAATATATCCTGCTATTCTACCAGCTTTGATTTGGAAATGTTCCCAATCATCTTTGGTTAGTTTCTTTTTCTTACCAACATAATCCATTCCTATGTTTCCAATGTATTTATCATCTAAGGTAAATAGTGGTACTAAGTATGTAGATTTTGTACCAACAGATTCAGCTGCTCCTTTTAATCCATAGGTTGCAACTTTAGGGTCTTTGAAATCTTGAATAAAAATATTGTTTCCATGCATTGTATGTTCAAATGTTTTAGGATAAAGTGAACAAGGTATATTATTAAAGGTGTGAGATACTGAAGAAACTCCTGCTTTTGTTACTTCATAAAATATTGAGAATTTTTGAATTGATTTACCTGTGGGGTAGAAGTTACCACCATTATGAAATTGAGCAATCCAAACTCTATCTCCATTGAAATCTTCTCTAATTTCTTCGAGTTCATCTGATATTAAAGAAACACTTGATATATTTTCTTTTACAACATCTCTTTTCTTATTTCGTTCTTTCTGCAAATGTCTACTGATAAGTAGATACATTATCGGTCCCACTACACCAGTGAGGAAGGCTCCAAGTAATTCCATTATATGATTATGATTAGTTAGTATCTGTTCCATCTTTATCGTATTCGTCTAAATCTTCCATGTAATCAGCAACACTCTTAAGATAATCGGATGCTAAGGTCATTTTCTCTTGAACCCAACCATCTAAATCTTCAATGTTTCTTTTTTTTATGTTATCATATATGATTTTAGCGGAACGAACTGATGATTTTAAGGATGATAATCCCATACCAACTTCATGGTCATCTTCTTTAATAGTTTCTTGTTCTTTAATACTTTCCTGTGGTTTGAATGCAGTTGCATAAGGGTTAGAATAAACTTTACCAAGTTCTACGTTTGATTCACTTAATATGTTTTTAAGTTTAATCACTTTAGTTTACCTCTTTTAGCATCTCTCTTTAATTCTTCAAGAGCATTGATTTGGTCTTGTATTGCCTGTTCCAAACTTACACTTCTATATTTAGCTTGTTTTCTAACAGCCAACATTGCAATTCTTTTTTCTTCAGTAGATGGTCCTTCGTTTATAGATTCCTCAACTGATTCACCTTTGTATTCAGCATTTTTATACATACCACTAACTTTCATATCAAGTTCTTTTGCAAGAGCTTCTTTTTCTTTACCAAGTTTCTTAAGTAATTTAATAAATGGTTCTTTTTTATCTGTATGTTTGTTCTTTTTGTAAAACTCTAATGCTTTAGAAATTGCATCAAGATTCTTTTGTTGTAGTTTTGAGATAGCGTTAATACTTCTTTCTCTAAGAACTTGTGTTACTTTTTCTTTGAATTCTGATAGCTTCATTGTATTCTTATTCCTTTTTACTGTTTATTCTAAGCCTTTCTCTATATAAGTATAAAGATATTTATAAATAAATTATTCATCTACTACATTCTTAATCATTAATGTATCAACAAATACTGATTTAATAGATTCATCATTGTAAAACGTAAGATTATATACCTCTTCTTCTTCATCAATATGTTTAATTGAATCAACCGACACTCCATCTGTATTTAGTATAAGATATTCAGCATCACCATAACTATCTTTATCTATACAAATAGATTTATATTTTTTCCAAAAACTAGAGTTGACAAGTTTATCTCCAATTTGGATATCTTTTGGATATACTTCTTCAAGTAAATATCTATAATCTGAATTTAATCTATAAGTTTTAGTTGAAATTGGGATATGTATATTTTCTGTATTATCAAAGGCATAATTAAGTAAATAATAAGAGCTCTTATCCTTAATTTTTCGATAAATTTTTTCTCTATCTAATGTTCCGTTAAAATATATAGCTTCACATATCACTCCTGTATATATTTGTGATATTTCTTCATCTCCAGGAAATACTGAAATGAAAGATGTTGATAAACTTGTAACCATTTATTGTTGTTTTTATACTTTCATAAGAATTCCACCTACAAATAATGTAGTAAGGTTAGAATCCCAAGATTTAGGCCTGTAAAGGGTATCTGTATTATCTTCAATTTTTTCTATTTCTAAAACTAATATAGTTCCTATCCTTAGACCACTTGATAGTGCACTGGAATCAAAAACTTTACTATCCTTTGGCAATAATTTAAGAGAAACCCATTCTTTTTTATTTACTAATACTTCACAATCACCACCCGCATATATTTCTTTTTTAGTTACATCTCCTTCGGATACTGCTCTATCAAGTGTAATTTTGTATATAATAGAAGAAGTCAATTCTTGTGAATGATTTTCTAATTGAGTTGCCTCAAATACTGATTCAGTTCCATCATGAAATTCTATTATTTTTGATTCGTCTACTGAACCGGAACCAAGTGTCCACAAATCATCATGAGTGAATGCAGATTCTAATGTGATTGAATCACCACTTTGAGCTTGTACTTTTTCAGATTTTTTTATTCCATATGCCATTTTATGCTCCTTTACTAATAAATATTAAATTTTGTGTTTTATGTGTTCGTACATTGAACTACCAATTATTTCTCCTAATTTAGAATCAGATGGATAGTGTGCTCTTCCTACATTTCTACTATACGATATTCGTTTTCCTGCTTCTATAAATGCATCTGTATTGATTGGTAACTTGGTTTGTAATACCTTCCCCACCAATATACCTTGTGCCGAGTGTCCTGATGGGTAAGAAGGGGTTTTCATCGATTCCATAACATGCTCACCCAATTTCATATTATAGTGTGATGCTAATTGAAATGGTCTTGGTCTATTATAATGATACTTTAAGTCTAATATAATACCAGCGGCTGATTTTATTAAATTTTCTACTAAATCTTTTGGATATTCTACGTTGTTTTCTTTACAAATTTGTTCAAATACTTTTTCAATATCATCGTGTTCTTCAACATATGTATCATCTTCTGGTAAATCTTTTAGATATTGTAGTTCATTATAAACTATCATAGAAGTATTCTTGGGAGGATTTTTTACTTTGTATTTAGAGTAATTAAAATCTTTCAATAAACCATCTTTGATTCCTTCAATTTTCTTAGCGTGTTTATCTTTTACACCATCCTTAGTATAAACTGTATTTTTGATACTACTAATATTTTCTTCTGTGAATATAAACATACTGGTATAAATATGTAGTAATCTTTATTTATTAAATTTATTCCACAAATCTATCGCTTTAGATGTAATTGATTCTACCCCTTTACCAACTTTTTTTGAGATTTGTTTGGCTAAAGGCTTTGGTAATATCTTTTCTAATTGTTTTTTAGTTTTTGATTTAGCAACTAAACCACTTCCTTTTTCAATTATTTTTTCTTTAAGTTTTCCCATTATAGGGCTCCTCGTTTTACTAGTTCTAATCGAATCATTTCTTTCTTCTTTTTATAAGAAGGGGATTCATACATTTTTAGTAACTCTTGAGTTGATGTTCCAGATGGAGTATAGTGTTTAATCTGAAACTTATTAGTGAGTTTGTTATTAACTTTGATATATTCTTTGGAACTTGGTTTTAATTTTGGCATTGTATATTCGTGTTTTTTATATGAATATATATATTACTCTACGATTATAAACGTTGATTTTATAACCTTATCAGTTAATATTAATTGAAGTTCTAACTTTTTCTTGGGTAATGATTTGATGTAAAGAGTTTTATCATTCATTCCAATACCATTTTTTGGTGTAAAGGTTTCTTTAGATAATATAGAATTAGTTTCTAAATCTTTTATAGCAAGAGTATGTTCTCCATTGGATTCAATGTTGAAGAATATTCTTTGATTATCAACTACTGAACTTTGAGTTACAGCAAAGATTCTATCTTCCCTTGGAATTGAAATAACATTTTCATCTATGAAATCTTTTTCACAAGAAAATAAAAGAAACAATAAAAGTATTAAATATTTTCTCATTTTACAATTACCCCTATTTGTGTTCCATCTTTTTTAACTAACTCTACCTTTAATATTGAAACTAATCCTAAGAAAGAATCAAGATTATTAGTTTCCTTAAAGTATATTTTATATTCTATACCACCATTTAGATTCTGAGAACCATCAGTAGATATTGAACCCAACTTTACATAAGAACTTCTTTTTGCTGAGAAGGATTGTAAATCAGAATCACTTTCTATTCTATCAAATATTACTCTACTATTATCATATCCTACTCTAAATTCAGAACCAGTTATGTTTTTTGTATTTTCTGGTACTGTTAAAGTTACCATAATTTCATCTTCAATCTTTTGGATATCTAAATCTACTTCAAACTGATTCTGTATAGATTTTGAAGAATTACTTATTGTCATATTTCTAGCCATACTTGTAACTTGTACATTTGATGGTAAATGAGAATGAGACATATTAACATCTCCTTTCCAATGTACTGCAATACTCT
>Ga0233402_1000238_pt1 | contig 21281 bp, 18 predicted proteins | sample 54DmetaG_FD_182705 | JGI IMG/M metagenome (GOLD analysis project Ga0233402, IMG submission 182705) | Seawater microbial communities from Monterey Bay, California, United States - 54D | ecosystem: Environmental > Aquatic > Marine > Coastal | place: USA: California | collected 2016-11-11 | reverse complement strand
TTTGCCTGAATTTTTTTTAATACTGTCATAAAGCCAATAAGAAATAAAAGTAACAGCTACAATTCTAAACAAGGTTAAAAATAATTTTCCGCTTCTTTCAGAGATAAAAGGTAAAAAATCATTGATTGTGGCCCCCCAAGCCATCCCTTTATTCTCAATAAACAACAATTTGAACCACCCTAAATCAAACAAAGGCAATTGACCGTAAAGAGTTAATGGGAAATTTAATTTAATATAAACCTTTGAGACTTGATCAATAATTAAAATTAAAAAAACAATAAGTAATGATTTCTTTAAGCTCATAAGACTTAATCAAGTAAAAGCTAAATTTATTTTTGAAGATTTTTGGCCTCAATGCTTAATGTTGCATGTGGGACAAGTTCAAGTCTTTTTTTGTTAATTAACTTTCCAGTTACTCTACAAACTCCATAAGTTTTGTTTTCTATTCTTATAAGTGCACTTTTTAAATCTCTTATGAATTTCTCTTGTCTAATAGCAAGGGCAGTATTAGCTTCTTTAGACATAGTTTGAGAACCTTCTTCAAAAGCTTTAAAAGTAGGAGAGGTGTCTTCAGTACCATTGTTTCCGTCATTCATGTAAGCACTTTTGATTAATGCTAAATCTTTTTGTGCTTTTTCAATTTTCTCTTCAATTAAAGATTTAAAATGCTTTAAGTCTTTATCTAAGTATCTAGTAATTGCCATAACTAATCAATTTTTGTTAAATATAATTTAGAATCAATGTTATCAAATTTAAGCTCAACGCCATCATCAAAATTATCTAAAACTATTAAATTTTCTGCTAATGTCTCAGTTAAGATATAATTTTGGTTCTCAAAAATAGCTTTTTCAAGGATAATATCCTTTTTAATTTTTAAATTAATTTTATCTGTTACCAACAATCCACTTTCTTTTCTTAAAGTTTGGATTCGATTTACTAACTCTCTACAGATTCCTTCATTAATTAATGTATCATTCAACTGTATATCAAGAGCTACTGTAACACCATTTTCGGAAGCCACTAGCCATCCTTCAATATCTTCAGAAATTATTTCTAAATCACTTGGTTCTAAAATTATATCTTCTGAATCTATAGTGATAGAAACAGGCTTATTTGCTTCAATTTTTTGAATTTCAGAATCGCTCAGTGTTTTAATTTTAGCCATTACAGCAGACAGTTTTTTACCAAGCTTGGGTCCAAGAGATTTAAAATTAGGCTTAACTTTTTTAATTAATATTCCAGAGGAGTTGCTTATAAGCTCCACCTCTTTAACATTTACTTCAGATTTAATGAGTTCTGAAATTTCAAGTATTTCTTTTTTTTCGTTCTCACTCGAAAAAGGGATCATGATTTTTGAAAGAGGTTGACGAACCTTTATTTTTTCTTTTTTTCTTAGAGATAAAACTAAAGAACATATTGTCTGAGCATTTCTTATTTTTTTTTGTAAATCAGGATAAATTTCTTCAGATTTTGAAACAGGAAACTCATCATGATGAACTGAGTCCAAAGGATTTTCAGAAGTGTTGTTAACTAAATCTTTATATAATCTGTCCATAAAAAACGGAGCGATTGGAGAGGATAATTTAGAAACTACAGTTAAACATTTATAAAGCGTTTGATAAGCACTGATTTTATCATGACTATATGATCCTTTCCAAAACCTTCTTCTAGAAAGTCTAACATACCAATTACTTAAATATAATTGTACGAAGTTTGAAATAGCCCTTGCAGCTTTTGTTGGCTCGTAATTATCGTAATGATCGTCAACTTCAGCTATTAAAGAATTTAATTCAGATAAAATCCATTTATCAAGTTCAGGTCTGTCGGATATATTAATCTCACTCTCGCTGTATTTAAAATTATCAATATTAGCATATAAAGCAAAAAAGGAATAAACATTATAAAGAGTTCCAAAGAACTTACGTTTACTCTCTTCAATTCCGTCTAAATCAAATTTTAAATTGTCCCAAGGATTAGCATTACTAATCATATACCACCTTGTTGCATCTGGGCCAAATTTAGAAATAGTTTTAAATGGATCAACAGCATTTCCTAGTCGTTTCGACATTTTTTGACCATTTTTATCAAGAACAAGCCCATTTGATATCACATTTTTATAAGCTATTGACTTAAAAACCGTTGTAGCAATAGTGTGAAGAGTGTAAAACCATCCTCTTGTTTGATCAACTCCTTCAGCAATATAATCAGCTGGGAAAGCTTCATTATTATCAATTTTGTTTTTGTTTTCAAATGGATAATGCCATTGAGCATAAGGCATAGATCCTGAGTCAAACCATACGTCAATTAAATCGGGTTCGCGATACATTTTTTCACCTTTTTCAGAACACAGAATGATTTGGTCAACTACATTTTTATGTAAATCAATTTTATCATAATTATCATTACTCATGTCATTAGTAATGAAGTGTTTAAATGGATCATTTTTCATGAAACCCTTAGAAATAGATTTTTTAATTTCCGTTTTTAGATCTTTCATTGAACCAATCACTAAAACTTCTTTAGAGTCACTTGTTCTCCATATAGGTAATGGAATTCCCCAATATCTAGATCTTGATAAATTCCAATCATTTGCGTTTGCTAACCAGTTCCCAAATCTACCTTCACCTGTAGATTTAGGTTTCCAGTTTATGGATTTGTTAAGCTCAACCAAATCCTCTTTTTTTTCTGTTACTTTTATAAACCAAGAGTCTAAAGGGTAGTATAATATAGGTTTATCAGTTCTCCAACAATTAGGATAACTGTGAACATATTTTTCAACTTTAAAAGCTTTGTTTTGCTCTTTCAATTTAATAGCGATTTCAACATCCACAGATTTTTCCGGGACATTTCCTTCCTCATAATATTCGTTTTTAACAAACTTTTCTCCTAAAAAACCAAGTTCTTTTCTAAATTTTCCTTGTAAATCAACCAAAGGAACAGGCTGTTCGTTTTCATCAAGAATTAATAATGCAGGTATTTCAGGTGATGCCATTTTAGCAACTTTTGCATCATCTGCACCAAAAGTAGGAGCAGTATGAACGATTCCAGTACCATCTTCTGTTGTCACAAAGTCACCTTCAATAATTCTAAAAGCATTTTCAGCATTTTTGTAAGGCAATGGAGCGTCTTCCCAAAGCTGATAATATTTTATTCCAACTAATTCATTTCCATTTATTGATTCATTAACCAAATAAGGGATCTTTTTGTCGATTTTAGAGTCATATTTAAAATCGCTATTTGAGCTAACTTGTAAATAATTTCCACTGAACACTTTTGAAACAAGATCACTTGCTAAAACAACATTAGTAAATTCATGGGTGTATTGATTGAAAGTAGACACTACACTGTATTTTATTTTTGCACCAACAGTAAGAGCTGTATTTGAAGGAAGTGTCCAAGGCGTAGTCGTCCAGGCTAAAAAATATAAATCTTCATAGCTTGAAAGCAGCGATGGAAGAGAACTGTTTATAGCTTTAAATTGTGCCGTAACTGTGGTGTCACTTACATCCTGATAAGTGCCAGGTTGGTTAAGTTCGTGTGAACTTAAACCTGTTCCTGCTTTTGGCGAGTATGGCTGTATAGTGTAGCCTTTATAAATTAAATTCTTATCAAAAAGCTCTTTTAAAAGCCACCAAACAGATTCAATATATTTAGATTTATAAGTAACATAAGGATTGCTCATGTCTACCCAGTACCCCATTTTTTTTGTTAAATCGTTCCATACATCCGTATATTTCATTACAGCTTTTTTACAAGCTTTGTTGTAATCTTCAACAGAAATTTTAGTACCGATATCTTCTTTTGTAATTCCTAAATCCTTTTCAACACTAAGTTCTATTGGAAGTCCGTGTGTGTCCCATCCTGCTTTTCTGTCAACCTGAAACCCTTTCAAGGTTTTGTATCGACAAAAAATATCTTTAATACTTCTAGCCATGACATGATGTATCCCCGGCATACCATTAGCCGATGGTGGTCCCTCGTAAAAAATAAACTTAGAAGCGTTTTTTCTTAAACTAATACTTTTTTCAAAAGAGCGATTTTTCTCCCACTCTGCTAGAACTTCATCAGCAACTTGAGATAAATTTAAACCTTTGTATTCTTTAAATGCCATTGTGAATAAATCGAAATTTACTAAAAGCGAAAGTAACTATTTTAGATGAAATTTGTAGAACTTAAAATTTATAACTTAAAACTAAATTTAAGTTTCTGCCAGGAGCAGATATTCCTGAAGCAAATTCTCTATAATGAATGTCAAAAAGATTATCCAAAACAAGTAATGTTTTAAATTTATTTGAAAATTCATACGACGAAGAAAGTTTAATTACATTCCATGAGGGCATTCCATTGAAAGCGAAATCTATACCATCAAAAACTAAAGGTGTTTCTTCAAGCCCGTCTTCACCACCAATACTGTATTTTTCCGGGGATTTGGAACCAGAAAACTTATAAGAAAGCTCAAGTTCACTTGATTTAGCAACATTATATCTAAGAGTTAAATGCCCAAACAAAGGAGAAATTGAAGGCAATGGATGGTGACTATTCACACTGCCTCCGTGTGTATAAGTTAAATTACCTTTAAGCATCCATAAATTTGGTGAACTTAGTTTTATGTCTAATGTAGTTCCGTATATAAACGCATTTCCTTTATTAATATTAGCCATTGTGATTACTTCTTCTGAGTTAAATACTATGGTAGATGGATCGCTTGTCGATGTATCGTTTTTTATTTCAAAGTAATCTCTAGTAATATGATTAGAAATATGGGTGTAATATGCGTTTATAGAAAATGTATTTTGTTTATTTATTGATGATTTAGAAAGCCCTATTTCAGAGTTGTAGGCATATTCTGGCTTTAGTTTAGAATTTGGAACTGAAAGCATACCCTTTTGCTCTCTAATTTTCCCAATATCATCAATATTTGGAGACCTAAAACCACTAGAAAAATTAGCACTAATTTTCCAATTATTTTTTGACCTTAGCACATAGCCAAAACTACTTGTTATAGATGAGTTTTGAGAATGAACATCAGAGATATTAGCATTAATTATATTGATATCATTCCATTTTGCTCTTAGTCGAGTATTGGTAAACCTCATTCCAAAATTAACATTTGATTTTTTTGAAAGATCTTTTCTGTATTCATAATAAATAGCAGCTGTTGAATAATGACCTTCATCGCTTGGATATCTTGTTGGTATATTATAAAACTGATTAGATTCAGCTAGCCCTGAAATTGTTGATTTGTAATTTTGTAAATAAGCTTCAGAGTTTACCTTATTGAAAGTGTATTCGTAGCCGTAAACAAGGGAAGAATTATTGGAGAAATTTTTAAAATAATCATTATTAACAGAATAAACATTTAAGTTTTCTATTTGATTGGTTTTAGAAAGACCTTGAAATTTTCTATAATGCCTTGACTCTCCTATCTTTTGGTAAGCGATTAGTAATTTACTTTTGTCACTTAGTCTCTTAGCTTTAGAAAAATTAAAAAGGGTTGAAATCAATGTTCTTTTCTGAGGACCATAGTACCATTCAGAATATTTATAATCTCCATTTGTAATTTCGTTTAATTTATCAAACCTATTTATATCAGATGAGTTTGAATGTTGAAGATTTATTACCATATTGGAGCTTTCAGACAACAAAAAATTAAATTTTTGCATAAAATCATATTGTTGATAAGCTGTATTTAATTGAATATTTGGATTTTCATTATTTTTTTTTGCTTCATTATATTTATTAGATTCTAAATAATGATAGTCTAAGCCCCATTCATCAAAACCATGTTTTCTATTACCCCCCATTATAACATCTCCAAATTTTGAAAAAGAAAAGTTTGTATAACTAGCCCATTTGTTTGAACTGTATTCAAGATCTAAGTTTTGCACTATGTTATTGAATCTTGTATTGTAAGAAGAGATCCCACTTGCCCCCAACTTTTTGTTATTATTCATTTTTGGTGTTTTAGTGTAAAAGTGCACTACACCACCTAACGCATCAGACCCATAGCCTACAGACGAGGGACCATAAATAACCTCTGTTCTTTCAAGACTATTAGGATTTATAGTGATGGAGTTTTGTAAATGTCCTGAACGATAAATAGCATTATTCATTCTTACTCCATCAACTACAAGTAAAACTCGGTTTGCCTCAAAACCCCTTATGACGGGGCTTCCGCCTCCACCTTGAGATTTTTGAACTCTAACTCCGCTAGCATAATTTAATAAATCAGCAGAAGTTTGAGGTAAATCTAGTTTCAAATCTTTATTTGTTATTAGTGAAACTTGCTTGGAAATTTTTTCTTTATTTTCTTTGTTTCTAGCAACAGAAAGAATAACCTCTGATAAAGCTAGGGTGTTGGGCTCTAGAAAAACAGTAGTCTTATTTGACAGGGTATTAATTATTAATTCAATTGATTTGTAGGAGATATGCCCGATTATTAAAGTATCTTTTTTATCAAATTTTTCAATATTAACGAGACCATTATTGTCGGAAATTAATGACTTTAAACTTTGTTTTCCAAAAACAGTAACATTAGAAACAGGCTGATTATTCGTATTGTCAACTATGATTATTTTTTGAGAATAACCATTAGCACAAAAAAACAAAAGACAAACTGAAACAAAATACTTAGCCAAATAGCTCATATAGAATGTTTAGAGAGTTAGGCCTTTTAAAATCAGGCAAATGGATTTGCATATATTTAATTAAAAATTCAATTAATTTTTTTCTCTTATATGAAGTGTTAACTTCCTCTACCAATTCATCAAATTCTGTGCCTAAAAAACTTTTAAAATGTGAAATAATTTCGCCGTTAATACAATATTCACTTCCATCGTATTTGCAAAAGACTCCTTCAATCATATTAAAACCGTCAAGATCCTGATGAGACAAATCTGGCGATATACCCATAAATGATAATAGTTTAATTAAAAAATGAATGTGAAAATTACTAAATCTGTTAGATTTATCTAGCCACACTATAGATTGTTTTAAAAAGTTAAACAGAGCTAAGTTTTTTTCTTCCTCCTTTATACTTTTTGAAAGAACTTCAGATAAAAACATAACTATGGAGTTTTTAATTATATCTAAATGAATCGTTTTGTAGGGATTTATAATTTTTACTGATCGTAGACTTTCTAATCCCCCGTTATTTTTATGATTGGCATCAATTTCTAATTGAGTAAGAGGTTGAAAAAACCCAATATTAATTTTTTTTTTTTTAGAAGTACGAATACCTTTTAATAAATAAGATTTTAATCCGTTGGATTTTGTAAAGCATTTAACAATTATGCTAGTTTCAGAATACTTAATATAATTTAACGAAATAGCTTCAGTTGAAACAAGCATTGTTAAACTACTCCTTGGGCTAACATTGCATCTGCAACTTTGATGAATCCAGCAATATTTGCTCCCTTTTCATAGTTTACGTAATTTTTTTCCTGCCCATGAATCAAACATGAATTATGTATGTCTTTCATTATTTCTTTTAATTTGGAATCCACCTCTTCCCTTGACCAACTATATCTTAAAGAATTTTGTGCCATTTCAAGTCCAGAAACTGCAACGCCTCCAGCATTAGAAGCTTTTCCAGGAGCATATAAAATTTTGTTCTGCTTAAATATTTTTATTGCATCAGGTTCACAAGGCATATTAGCCCCTTCACTAACACATATGCATCCGTTTTTTATTAAATTTTCAGCATCATTTTCATTAAGTTCATTTTGAGTTGCACAAGGAAGTGCGATATCACATTTTATTTCCCACGGAGTTTTATTTTTCAAAAAGACAGCGTTTGGGTACTTATGTACATATTCATTAATTCTCCCTCTTTTTACATTTTTAAGATCCATAATAAAATTTAGTTTTTCAGTATCTATTCCATCAATGTCATAAACAGTGCCAGATGAATCAGACATAGAAATCACTTTAGCAGAAAGCTGTATACATTTTTCTGCAGCAAATTGAGCAACATTTCCAGATCCGGAAATGACTACAGTTTTTCCTTTTATAGAGTTAGAAACATGATTTAACATGTTTTCAGCAAAATACACAGTACCATAGCCTGTTGATTCAGGTCTTATTAAAGAGCCTCCCCAAGAAAGTCCTTTCCCTGTTAAAACTCCGGTAAATTCTTTTTTTAATTTTTTATATTGACCAAACATATATCCAATTTCCCTTCCTCCAACACCCATATCACCTGCTGGAACGTCTGTATTTGGGCCTATATATCTGTAAAGCTCTGTCATAAAACTTTGACAAAACCGCATCACTTCACCGTCACTTTTTCCTTTTGGATCAAAATCAGACCCCCCTTTACCACCACCCATAGGAAGAGTTGTAAGACTATTCTTAAATACTTGTTCAAGTGCTAAAAACTTTAAAATACTAAGATTAACAGTAGGATGAAACCTTAACCCTCCTTTGTAGGGACCAATTGCTGAGTTCATTTGCACTCTGTATCCTCTATTTACTTGAATTTCTCCATTATCATCAACCCAATTTACTCTAAACATCAATACCCTTTCAGGCTCAACCATTCTCATTAAAATGTTTTTACCATGATAAATGTCTTTGGAAACTATATATGGCAAAACTGTTTCAGCTATTTCTTTCACAGCTTGCATAAACTCAGGTTCATGAGAGTTTTTTTTATCAATTTCAGAAATAAAATTTTCGATAATCTTTTTCATATTAAAAAGGATTTATTACTCTAAGTTAAACAAATAATTATTGTTTAAATTAACCTATTGCTTGTTTCAGATCTTCTATTAAGTCATCTGCATCTTCAATTCCTACACTAAGCCTAATTAACGAATCAACTACACCAGATTTTTCTCTTTCTTTTTTTGGAATTGAAGCATGAGTCATTGAAGCTGGATGTCCAGCTAAACTTTCAACCCCCCCTAAGGATTCTGCTAATGTGAATATTTTTAGAGACTCAACTATTTTTAGAGATTTACTTAGGCTATTTCCTTTTGATGTAAAGGAAATCATTGCCCCATAATCATTCATTTGATTTTTAGCAATATTGTGATTAGGATGATCATTAAATCCAGGCCAATAAACCGATTCAATTTTTGGATGATTGTTTAAATAATTTGCAATCTTTTTAGCATTTTCACAATGTCTTTGCATTCTTACGTGTAATGTTTTAATTCCTCTAAGAGTTAAAAAACTGTCCATAGGGCCACAAATTGCTCCACTTGCATTTTGAATAAAATATAATTGCTCAGAGAGATTACGGTCGTTCACAATAAGTGCTCCTAGAACCACATCACTATGACCCGCTAAATATTTTGTAGCTGAGTGCATAACAATGTCAGCTCCCAGAGAAAGTGGCTGTTGTAAAAAGGGTGTTGCAAATGTATTATCAACTGCCAAAATAAGATTGAATTTTTTTGAAATATTGCTCAGACCTTCAATATCAACAATATTCATCATTGGATTAGTAGGTGTTTCAACCCAAATCATTTTTGTGTTTTTATTTATCAAATTTTCTATTTTAGATAAATCGTGCATTTCGGTAAAATGGAAAATAAGCCCATACTTTTCAAAAATTTTAGTAAATAGTCTGTAGGAGCCCCCATACAAGTCGTTAGTTGAGATCACCTCGTCACCTGGATTTAATAATTTAAGCACCGCGTCAATTGCAGCCAGACCAGACCCAAACGCAAGACCAAATTTTCCACCTTCTATGCTTGAAAGTGAGTTTTCCAATGCACTTCTAGTTGGGTTATGAGTTCTACTGTATTCATATCCTTTGTGATCTCCAGGTGTTTTTTGAGAATACGTTGATGTTTGATATATTGGAGGCATAACTGCGCCATATCCTTTTTCTTCGATTTGACCTCCGTGGATAGTTTTTGTATTAAACTTCATTTTAAGTAGATTTGATTTCCAAAGATATATCTTCTAATCTCAAACTGAAATTTTTTAAATGAATAAATTATACTATTTATCTTCATGTTCTACTTGTAAAAGAATAATTAAACAATGGTCTTTTGCTAAGACTATTGATTTAATAGATATAAAAAAAACTCCCATAAACCATAAAGATTTACAAGAACTATATAAAATCACGAATAGTTACGAGTCTTTGTTTAATAAAAGAGCACAAATGTTAAAAAAATTAAACTTAAACCTAAATCTTTTAGATGAAAATGATTTTAAAAAACTATTGTTAAGTCATTATAGCTTTTTAAAAAGACCTGTATTACTATTTAATGGTAAAATTTTTATTGGAAATTCAAAAAAAAATGTTGAGGATGCAGAGATTGAACTTAGTATAAAGTAGTTTAATCTATTTTTCAAAAAAATAAAAAACAGATTTTGTATTTTTATTAAAAATTTAAATATGAATATTTTTAAATCAATTGGTTTAGTTTTTATTTTTCTATTAATATCTAGTTGTGGTGATTCAAAAAAACCTGAAGAAAAATCGATTTACAAGAGGGTGAAAACAGAAAAAAAGCAAATAAAAGAAGTAAATAACGTAACTCCAGTTGACTTAAACAATAAAGGAATTGGTCCAATAAAAAATTATAGTTTTAGTTCTGAAGTAAATTTAGAATTAGCGAATGAAGGTAAGCAAGTTTTTAATTCGAAATGCACAGCTTGCCACAATGTAAATAGAAGATTAATTGGTCCTGCTATGGCTGGAATTTATGAAAGAAGAAGTGTTGAATGGGTTTTAAACATAATGTTAAATCCTGACCAAATGTTAAAAGAGGATCCAATAGCAATTGCTCTTTTAAAAGAATACAATAATATCTTAATGTTAAACCAGAACCTTTCAGAAAACGAGGCTAAAAGTTTAGCAGAATACTTTAGAACCCTTTAATATGAACTCAAAACTATTTTATTTATTTGTTTTAAGCATTTCATTTGTTCATTCTCAAAGTAAACTTACCGAAATTTGGGAGCCAGTTCCTGAAAAAATTGAAGCATATGATTTCTTAAAAGCACCAAGTGATGCAATTATTTTATTTGACGGGACAGATTTTTCTAATTGGGTTACATGGGGGAATAAAGAACCTCAGTGGATAATTAATAATGATAGTTCAATGACTGTTGTGAATGGGAAGGGTTCGATTCAAACAAAAGAGTCGTTTGGATCTGTTCAATTACATATTGAATGGAAAACCGGCACAAAAGACTTAGAAAAACATCTTAATCAAAGTAGATCAAATAGTGGAATTTTTTTTCAAAAAAATTATGAAATACAAATTTTAGATAGTTATAATAACCCCACTTATGTTAATGGCCAGGCTGGATCTGTATATAAGCAACATATTCCATTAAAAAACACAAGTAAAAAGCCAGGCGATTGGCAATCTTATGATATAATATTTACTGCACCCATATTTAAAAACGAAAAATTAGAAAAACCTGGTTACTTTACTGTTTTCCATAATGGAGTATTAATTCAAAACCATGTTGAAATTAAAGGTACTACAACAAATGTTGGAGAGCCAAAATATTCAACTCATGGTAATGCTCCGATAATGCTACAAGACCATTGCTGCGTCCCATTAAGTTTTAGAAATATATGGTTAAGGAAATTAGACTAAACTTCACTTTTTTGTAAATTTACGGACATGTTACAATCAATGACTGGTTTTGGGAGCGCATCTATAGATTCAGAATTAGGAAAAATTTCAATAGACATAAAGTCTTTGAACAGCAAAACTCTAGATCTTAATTATAGTCTAAATCCAATGTTTAGAAATATTGAGAGCGATATAAGATCAATTTTGACAACTGGCCTAAAGAGAGGAAAAATTGATTTTAAAATTAATTTTAAAATTTTTGAAAACAGTTTTAGTTCAAGTTTAAATCACGATGTTATAAAATCTTACATTAAAGATCTAAAAGAAATTACACCCGGGACATTAATTGATGACGCTGAATTACTTAAAATTGCAGTTACACTTCCAAATTCTATTGAAAATAATCGAAGTGAATTTGATCAAAAATTATTAGAAAGCGTTAAAGAATTAGTTAAAAAGACAATAAAAAAAGTAACTGATTTTAGAGTTCAGGAAGGAAAATCTATGGAACTAGATCTTGTAGGTAATATAGATACCATACAAAATAAACTTTTAGATATTGAAGAATTGGTTCCTGAAAGAATGAGTCTAATAAAAAAAAGATTAAATAAAAAATTAGAATCTCTAAAAATAGAAGTTGACCAAAACAGGTTCGAACAAGAGCTAATTTATTATTTAGAAAAAATTGATATTAACGAAGAAATAGTTAGATTAAAAAATCATTTAAATTATTTTAAAACTACATTGAACGAAAGTCAAATTGAAAAAGGCAAAAAACTTACTTTTATTAGTCAAGAAATGGGAAGAGAAATTAACACTATTGGATCTAAGTCCAACAATTTGCCGATGCAACAACTTGTAGTTGAAATGAAAAATGAATTAGAAAAGATAAAAGAACAACTTCTTAATGTTTTGTAATGTTTAAAGGAAAATGTATAATTTTTTCTGCCCCCTCAGGAAGTGGTAAAACCACTTTAGTTAAATACTTATTAAATCAAAAAGAATTGAATCTGTCTTTTTCAATCTCTGCAACAACAAGACAAAGAAGAGATGGTGAAGTTCAAGGAAAAGATTACTTTTTTAAAACCAAATCAGATTTTAAAAAATTAATTAATAATAGTGAGTTTCTCGAACATGAAGAAGTATACGATGACGTTTTTTATGGTACTTTAGAAAGCGAAGTGATTAAGCAATTAGAAACACAAAATGTGATTTTTGATATTGATGTAATTGGAGGGATCAGATTAAAAGAATATTTTAAAAATAATGCACTCTCAATTTTTGTTAAGGCTCCAAGTGTAAAAGAACTCAAAAAAAGATTAAGTTCCAGAAACAAAGATTCTAACGAATCAATTGAAACAAGAATTCAAAAAGCTCAAAAAGAAATAGAAAAAGAATCTAAATTTGATCTTAGTATCATTAATGATGATCTTGATTTAGCCAAAAAAGAATCTCTTGATGCAGTTCAAAACTTTCTTTCTAAATGAATAAAAATGTAGGATTGTTTTTTGGAACCTTCGACCCATTACATAATGGTCATATTGCTATTGCTAAATATTTTTTAAATGAATTAAATTTGGATCAAATCTGGATCGTAATTACACCAATAAGCCCTTTTAAACAAGCCAATAAATTAACAAATTATTATACTAGATTTAAAATTATTAATAATTACTGCAAAAAAAACAGCAAGATTATTTGCTCTGATGTTGAATTTAATCTAAAGCCTCCATATAATACATCTGACACTTTGATGCATTTAAATAAAGAATTTCCTAAAACAGATTTTAAAATAATTTTAGGAGAAGACAATCTAAACACTCTTCATTCGTGGAGCAATCATGAATTAATTTTAGAGCACAAAATATGTGTATACCCTAGAAAAAGTCTTTCTAAAGAAAAAAGTAAGCTAATAAATCACCCGAATGTAAATTTATACAATGCTCCAATTATGGAGATTTCTTCTACGCTTATTAGAAAAAATATTTTAGAAAAAACTTCAATATCTCATCTTGTTCCTAAAGAAATTGAAGAAATGTTAATTGAAAAATAAATTCTAATCTCAGAGTATAATCAAATATTTAACCAATTATTAACAATTTGAATGAATTTTTTTATTCAAATTGCACCCCCTTAGTTTTATAAGTAAATTTATATTAAATAAATAAAAATGAATAAAGAAATTGATATTAAAGAAATTAACGAATTAATTGAAAAGGAAAGTGCTTTTATCGACATGCTATTGCTTGAAGTTAATAAAGTAATTATTGGTCAAAAACACATGATGGAAAGGTTATTAATTGGTCTTTTAGGCCAGGGTCATATTCTTTTAGAGGGAGTTCCAGGTCTTGCAAAAACATTAGCTATAAACTCTTTAAGCAAAGCTGTAAAAGGAAGTTTTAGTAGAATACAATTTACACCTGATTTATTACCAGCTGATGTAGTGGGAACTATGATTTATAATATGAAAGAAAATGATTTTTCAATAAAGAAAGGTCCTATTTTTGCAAACTTTGTTCTTGCAGATGAAATCAATAGAGCCCCTGCAAAAGTACAATCAGCTTTATTGGAATCCATGCAGGAAAGACAAGTTACTATTGGAGATTCAACATTTAAGTTAACTCCACCTTTTTTAGTAATGGCAACTCAAAATCCAGTTGAGCAAGAAGGTACATATCCACTCCCTGAAGCACAAGTGGATAGATTTATGTTAAAAACTATAATCGATTATCCAAAAATTGAAGACGAGCAATTAATAGTTAGAGCTAATATTAATAACAGTTTTGGAGATATCAAACCTGTTGTTACTGTTAAACAAATTATTAAAGCTCAAGAATCTGTTCGAAAAGTTTACATGGATGAAAAAATAGAAAAGTATATTCTAGATTTAGTTTTTGCAACCAGATACCCCGAAAAATACGGATTAGAAGATTTGAAACCTTTAATAAATTTCGGCGCATCTCCAAGGGGAAGCATTAACCTTGCGAATGCAGCTAGATGTTATGCTTTTATAAAAAGACGAGGATATGTTGTGCCTGAAGACGTAAGAGCTGTAATCCATGATGTTTTAAGGCACAGGATAGGCCTTACCTACGAAGCAGAAGCAGAAAATATTTCAACTGAAGAAATAATTAATAAAATAGTTAATCAAGTAGAGGTTCCTTAGGGAATAAAATACTATTTCTAATTCATCACTTTCATTATTTTGGAAACTAAAGATTTATTAAAAAAGGTCAGAAAAATTGAAATCAAAACCAGAAGATTAAGCAATAATATTTTCGGTGGAGAGTACCATAGTACGTTCAAGGGAAGAGGAATGACTTTTAGTGAAGTTAGAAATTATCAGTTTGGAGATGACGTTCGAACTATAGATTGGAATGTTACCGCTAGATATAATGAACCTTTTGTAAAAGTTTTTGAGGAAGAAAGAGAGCTCACACTTATGCTTGTAGTAGATGTAAGTAGCTCGGGTTTGTTTGGCACTGATAATGCCTTGAAAAAAAATATAATTACGGAAATTTCTGCAACTTTAGCATTTTCTGCTCTTCAAAACAACGATAAAGTAGGTTTGATATTGTTTAGTGATCAAATTGAGTTATTTATTTCCCCAAGTAAGGGTAAAACCCACGTTCTTAGAATTATTAGAGAGTTAATAGAATTTAAGCCGAAAAGTAAAAAAACAAATATTAGTAATGCTTTGGAATTTTTAATAAGTGTTTTGAAAAAAAAATCAATTGCCTTTATTTTATCAGACTTTATTTCATCAAACTATGAAAAAACATTAAAAATAGCGTCTAAAAAACACGATTTAACAGGTATAAAAGTATTTGATAAACTTGAAGAGTTTATCCCAAATCTCGGATTAGTTCAAATGTTTGATCAGGAAACTGAAGAAGTTCAATTAGTTGATACTTCATCAAAGTTTGTAAGGGATAATTACAAGAAACAAAGAGCGTTAAAATTTAAGGAATTCAATGATTTGTTCAAAAGAAACGGGGCAGGCACAATTCTTTGCAGAACGGACGAAAGCTATATAAAAAAACTACTAAACTATTTTAAAACCCGTGGTTAATAAGAAAATTTTAATATCGTTTTTGTTTTTAAGCCTAAGTTTTGGGCTGTTTTCTCAAACTCCAATAAATCTAAAGTCTAAAGTAGATACACTTTCTATAAAAATCGGAGAAGAAATTAAGTACGAATTTTCTTTTGTTGCTGATTCATTGAATGATTTTGAATTTAAATTACTAAAATTCAATCCACCTATTGATGTGATTCAAGAATTTCAAATAGACACATTATATGAGGGTAATATTGTAAGGTTTGTTAAAAAATATTCTTTAACAAGTTTTGAGTCAGGATCATTTTCTATAACTCCCCCTATCAAAATTTTAAATCAAATAATTAAATCTCGAGATTCAATTATTATCAGTGTTTCAAGTGTTAAAGTCGACACTGTCAGTAAGAAATTTTTTGACATAAAAAATATAATTCAAGTTGAAAGAAATAATGAAGGTTGGTGGAAAAAATATTTTTTGATTCTTAGTATAATTTCAATTCTAATATTATCTATTAAGCTTTACAAGGAATCTAAATACTTTAATTCACCAAAAGAAATCATTACTCCTCCACTTGAGAAAGCGATTGAAGCATTAAAATCACTTGAACTGAATGAATCTAATAATCAATCAGATTACAAAGAATATTATTCTAAATTAACAGAAATTGTAAAAGGCTATTTTGAAGAAGAGGTTAAGGTAGACGCCTTAGAAAGCACAACGAATGAATTAATAGCAAAACTAGAATTATTAAAGGATGCGGGTCAATTAGATATTTCAAAAGAAACTTTGAAAAACTTTAAATCAGTATTATCCACAGCTGATTTAGTAAAATTTGCTAAATCAGCACCTGGTTCTAAAACAGCAATTTTAGACAAACAACTTTTAGAGACAGTTCTAGTAGACACAAAAGAAGCAATCCCTGAACCTTCCGAAGAAGAGCTATTACAAAACGAAGAGTATCTAAAGAAAATAGAAGGTGAAAAGAAAAGAAAATTACTTATAAATATCGCTAAAATATTAACTGTAATAATTTTCACTTCTCTAATTGCAAGTATTTCAATTTTTGGATGGGAAGAGGTTAAAGATAATGTGTTTGGAAATTCAACAAAAGAACTTTTACAAAAAGAAGATTGGGTTGTAAGTAGTTATGGAGCTTTTCCAATTAAATTATCATCACCAGATGCATTAATAAGAAAGGATTCAAAAACAGGGCAATTGTTCAGCCTTCAAGGTTTAGAAGATCCGTTTAGCTTAACTATTAATACAAAACCAATTAATAAAGAGGATGACATTCAGTCAATGCTCATAGAAAAATTAAAATCTAAGGGAGCCCTAAATATATTAACACAACAGGAAGAGTTTACACTTGATAACGGTTTAACTACAACTAGGTATTATGGCTCTTTTGATTATATTAATAACGAAAACATTTCAATCAAGAAAGAATATTCCAGCTTATCGTTTTTTGAAAATGGGGGAAATCAAACTTTAAATATTATTTACGATAGGAATAACAGATATGCAAAACAAATTAGAACTAGAATTGAAAGTTCAATAGAATTTAATAATAAATAAAATGTTTAATAATATTACATTTTCCAACCCTGAATTTTTATGGCTTATTATAGGCGTGATCTTCTTTGTTGTTGTTAATTATAAAATTAAACACCTCAAAAACCCCAAACTTAGCATATCTTCAATTGATTCGTTTAGTAAATCGTCTTTTAAAACCACTTTTTTTCCATTTTTAGATTTATTAAGATATACAGCTTTAGTTTCTTTAATTATAGCTTTAGCCAGACCACAAATAATTGATATTTCGACACAAACCAAAAAAAGCAGAGGGATTGATATTGTGATAGCAGTAGATGTCTCTTCAAGTATGCTTGCCCAAGATTTAAAACCTAATAGATTAGAAGCGTTAAAAGAAGTTGCCAAAGAATTTATTTATGATAGAGTTAATGATAGAATTGGTCTTGTTGTTTACGCAGGAGAAAGTTACACCAAGACACCTGTTACAACCGATAAATCAATTATAGTTAAGTCTTTAGATGAAATAATTTTTGATGGAATTATTGAAGACGGAACTGCAATTGGGATGGGTTTAGCGACTTCAGTCAATAGACTTAAAAACAGTAAAGCTAAAAGTAAAGTTATTATTTTACTTACTGATGGAGTTAACAATTCAGGATTTATCGACCCAAATACTTCTGCAGATTTAGCCCTTTCATTTGGGATAAAAACATATACAATCGGACTAGGAAGCAATGGAAATGCCCTTGCCCCTATAGCTTTAAATCCAGACGGTTCTTTCAGGTATGGCTTGACAAAGGTCGAAATTGACGAAAAACTTTTAGAATCCATAGCTTCTAAAACTGGGGGATTATATTTTAGAGCTACAGATAACAAAAAACTTAAAGAGATATATCAAGAAATTAATAAACTTGAAAAAACTGATGTGGAAGAATTTAAATATTCAAATGCGCAGGAAATGTATAGATTATTTGTTTTATTTTCTATTATTTTAATATTACTAGAGTGGGTTTTAAGAACAACATTATTTAAAAGTTTTATATAAGTGTACCAATTAGAAGAGACATATTATTTTTATTTATTAGCAATAATTCCAGTACTTGTTATAGGGTTTTTGTTTTTAAGTAGCTGGAGGAATAAAACACAAATTAAATATATTTCGTCAGATTTACTTAAAGTTTTGAGCCCCAATATTTCTACTTTTAAACCCAAGATTAAATTATTTTTTTTAATTCTTTTTATAATATTCTCAACTATATCACTCGTTAATCCAAAAATAGGAACCGAGCTTAAAACTGTTAAAAGGGAGGGTGTTGATTTAGTTTTTGCTGTTGATGTCTCAAAAAGTATGTTGGCTGAAGATATAGCTCCTAATCGTCTAGAAAAAGCTAAAAGAATAGTTTCGGAAATTATTAATAAATTAAATAACGACAGAGTAGGTGTAATAGCATATGCAGCTTCAGCTCTACCAATACTTCCAATAACCGACGATTATTCAACTGCTAAAACTTTTTTACAAAGTCTAACAACAGACATGTTATCTTCTCAAGGAACAGCCGTTTTGGAATCTATTAATTTAGCAAAAGAGTTTTACGATGATGAAAATCAAACCAATAGAGTCTTGTGTATACTTTCAGACGGTGAAGATCATCAAATCGAAAACCAAAATATTACAGAAATTGTAAAAAACTCTGGGATCACAATTATTACAATTGGATTAGGGTCAACAAAAGGATCACCTATACCATTAAAAGAAAATGATATAGTTAAGTCATATAAAAAAGATCAAAAAGGAGATGTAGTTATTACAAAACTAAATGTCGATTTGTTAAAAAATATAGCAAACTCCTCAAACGGAATTTATATTGACGGAGGGACCACAGAGTTAGTTGTACAAGCGATTATTGAAAGATTAAAAGAAATGGATAAAAAAGAATTTGAGTCTAAACAATTTGTAGCATATAAAGATCAATTTCAGTGGTTTTTAGGATTTGCAATTCTTTTTCTAAGTTTGGAATTAATTGTTTTTGAAAAGAAAACATATTGGGTAAAAAAACTAAATTTATTTAATGAATAGAATCATATTAATATTATTATTTTTTTTTATTAAAGTTAACTCTCAAGAAATAGCTATTAATAAGGATTCAAATAATTTGACTTTGGATGGTAATGTTGAATTTGCTGACAAGAATTTAATTGAAGCCGAAAAATTTTATAGAAAGTCAATTTCCAAGGATTCTTTAAATATAAAAGCTTCTTATAATTTAGCTAATTCATTTTACAGGAGTGAATTGAAACAGGAGGCAATAAATCAATATAAATCGTCTATAGAAAAAACAAAAAGTAAGGAAACCCGTCATAAATCTTTTCATAATTTGGGTAATATATACATGCAAAATGAAGATTATCAGAACGCTGTCAATTCCTTTAAAAACGCATTACTTAATAATCCAACTGATGACGAAACCAGGTACAATTATGCATTAGCCAAAGAGTTATTGAAAAACGAACAAAAAGATAATAAAAAAGACGATAAGGACAAGAAAGACGACAAGGATAAGAAGAAGGACAAGGATAAGAAGAAGGACAAGGATAAGAAAGACGAACAAAAAGAGAAGAAAGACAAGCAGAAAGAAAAGGATAAGAAAGACGACAAGAACAATGATAAAAAAGAAAAACCTAAACCAAATAAAATATCTCCAGAGCAACTAAAAAACTTGCTTAAAGCAATGGATAATCAAGAAAAAAAAGTTCAACAAAAGATTAACAAAAAGAAAATTAAAGGAAGTCCTGTAAAGAACAAAAAAGACTGGTAATTAAAATATGAAACCGAGATTTTATATATTTTTATTTTTTGCTATCACTATAATGAGTAATCTGAACGCTCAGGACGATTCTATTAGTTTTGAGGCTGTTTTGAGCAAAAAATCTTTAGGAATTAATGAGAACCTTAGGGTTGATTTTAAAATGAATAAAGATGGAGATAACTTTACCCCACCTAGCTTCAAAGGATTTACAGTTGTTGGAGGCCCTAACCAATCAGTTAGTAACATGTGGGTAAACGGCAAGAGAACTTTTTCTAAAAGTTATTCATATTTCTTAACCCCTACTAAGAAAGGCTCACTTACAATTGGGCAAGCTACTATAGAAATAGATGATAATATTTACAAAACTTTACCAGTTAAAATTAGTGTAAGTGAATCCGTCGCGGTAAGTAAAGATCCAAATGACCCCACATACGTTGTTAATGAAAACCTACATTTAGTGGCGGAGATTTCAAACACGAACCCTTATTTAAATGAGGGTATTTCAATTGTGTATAAATTATTCTACTCTCCTCAAATTAATGTTACTAATGTAGGGGAAATTGAAACGCCTGAATTTGAAAATTTTTGGTCTCAAAACATAAAAATTCCTAGGCTACAAATAGAGCGAGGATCTTTTAAGGGAGATAATTATAATTTTGTTACTTGGAAAAAAACTGTTTTATATCCACAAAAATCAGGAAAACTTGATATTCTTCCACTTTCATTAGATGTTTCGGTTGATGTCCCAACAAATAGAAGAGATTTTTTTGGGAATAGAATATATAATCAAGTTTCAAAAAAAGTAACAGCAGGAAAAAGATCAATTAATGTTAAAGTATTGCCTGGTAATGCTCCAGAAAGTTTTAACGGAGCGGTTGGAAAATTTGATATTAAATTAAATACCAATAAAACAGAGTTAAATGCCTCAGAATCTTTGCAAGCGATTGTTAAAATTTCAGGAAAAGGAAATTTAAAACTGTTTTCACCACCATCTGTTCAGGTGCCAAGCTCTTTAGAGAAATATGATCCTGAATACAATGAAAAAGTATCAACAAGCCTTGCAGGAATGAAAGGTTTTATTTCAAATACCTATACTCTAGTCCCTCAATTTCAAGGAAAGTATCCTATAAGATCCGTTGAATTTACTTTTTTTAATCCACAATTAAATAAATACGAAACAATTAACTCTGAAGATATAATAATTAATGTTTTAGAGGGGCCACTGTCTTTAGATGAAAATAATATCAACACAATAAATACCCAGAGTTCAAATAATATTTTACCTTCAATTAATCAGTTTAAATTTATTAAAACTGATTCTGATTTAGTCA
>Ga0233402_1000234_pt1 | contig 21466 bp, 5 predicted proteins | sample 54DmetaG_FD_182705 | JGI IMG/M metagenome (GOLD analysis project Ga0233402, IMG submission 182705) | Seawater microbial communities from Monterey Bay, California, United States - 54D | ecosystem: Environmental > Aquatic > Marine > Coastal | place: USA: California | collected 2016-11-11 | reverse complement strand
GAGTCCAGAAGTACAATTCACCGGGGTACTGACCGTTGGCAGACCAAGCAATTGCTTTTTTAAATTGTATACCAGCACCATGACGCATATTTCCGCCAGAGTCTTTCGCATTGAAAATAATACAAGTAGAAGCTGAGCCTGTCGTATTTGTATTCTCAAGCTTCATATGCGCATCATTACCTGTGCCACATCCGTTAGCAGGGGTTTCAGTACACCCTTGGTCGATCGTGAAAGTCGCTTGAGGGTTTGTATTGCTACCGATTGTTACGTAACGAGTAGGAAAGCGCAGGTAGTCTACCGTACCCGATTCATATGCATCCATAAAGGTGACATTTCCCGCGACCATACGAATACGATCTGTAGTAAATCGGAAGTGTGTATCTGTGTCTCCATAATGTCGTAAATAGTCTTTTACAGATACAGTATCACGTAGTAGTTGTATGTCTGAGTTATTGACAGTTAGCGCGTTCACGCCACCTGTAGTAATTTTGAAAACGTCGCTACCAGGCATGAAGACGCCCGTGTTTGTATCAGCAGATGACGTTAAAGACGGAGCTGTTGCACTGCCTGCCGGTATTCTAAAGTTGTGATAGCTTTCACAATCGCTGTTACTTACACGCAGACCCCAGCCACCGTCAGGAGGTAGGATGCCGATGTTGCCGCCGTCGGCGTAGAAATACCCGTCTAAGTTCCCAGAGCCATCAATCATCTTGAAGCCGCCAGGTCCAGCATCGCCATATTTAAAGTTTAAGTAGCTATCATTGCCGTCATCGTAGAATCGGACGTTGTCGTTGAAATGAAGCTGGTTGACGTAATTGATATTGTAGTTATTCATGTCGAGCTCGCTGTTGGCAGACTTGCGCATGAATACTGATTCTCCTTGACCGTCTACTGTATCAGCATCTAAACCTGAACCGGGGCCGTCGTTGCTACTGTTCCATGTCTTGGCAAGATTGATCGTGACTTTTTTTGTAGCTCCAGACGGGTCTGACGAATTTGCAATAGCAGTAACTTTGTTGTCTGAGTTGCCGCCAGCGTCACGAACAATAACGCTGTAAGAGTTCCAGTAAGCGTGCCTTGGGAACCAGAATGACAGGTATCCGTTATTGTTCATAGCCTTAATGTAAGTAAAGCCATTGCCTGTTATGTTCGTTCCCGAGTATGCAATAATTGAGTCGTTGTATAAGTATCCCTGCGCGATTATGGTGTGCGGGGTTACTGAGCTTGAGTAGCTTTTGCCTGTTATTTCAATTACAAATGAAGCGCCATTAGTAGCGCTTGCAGAGATAGAGGTAGTTATTAGTGTACCGTTGGCGAAGTCACTGCCAGAATGATAAGGCACTATTTGAGACAAGTGCCTACCATCAAGTAAATCTGCATCTAAGCCAGAGCCTGTACCATCATTAGAAGTAGTAAATAAACCCAGATTACTTATAAGCGTTGCTGGTGTAACATATCGAATATAACCATCGTTAGAAGCATATATCCTGTTGGTACCAGTAGTTGAGCCAGAAGTTGTATTTATCCAACCTGCTTGAATATATCCATTGCTATCTGTTCTTACAACTTTGTTAGCTTCATTATTTCTTCCAGTATGTAGTTGTAGTCCATCAAGTGTATCAGCATCTAAACCAGAGCCTGGACCGTCGTTAGATGCTCCCCAAAGAATCCCTTGTGGAGAAGTTCTTGCGGTACCCGCCTGCCAAGAATCTCCAGTATTACCATATAAAGTCCATTTTGTACTATTAGCACCTGCAAATACAAATTCATTTGGATTGCTTGAGTTACTCCAAATATTTCCAGGACCTCCGGTACCATTTGTTCCGTATTTTGCTCCACTGTTTCCTGCCCAAAATAATCCCCAAGTATTACCAGCAGCAGCTACCATGTATGAGTTATAATCACTTGTAAGTCTAAACGGATAGTTATTCTGGCCGTCTCCAGAAGTGCTAATATTTCCACTAAAAATTGGAGAATTAATTCGAGTGGCTGTATCTGCTACATCACTTCTTAGATACTTACTAATAGTAGGTATGCGAGCTTCTGGAATAGTCCCCGCATTTAGATTACCAGCATTTCTATAGTACGAACCCTCCTGACCATCAAGAAGGTCTGCATCTAAACCAGAGCCTGTACCATCGTTACCTGAGTGCCACAGCTTATACCAAGAAGTCCAACTATTTGTTGCACTCCAGGCCTCTGATCGTACATAAAATGAGGCAGTATTATTACTACCTCCTGAACCTGCAGCAAGTTGAGACTTTGCACTTGCGTCATAGTACGTAAACTCTAAACCTGTAGCATAGTTTCCTGCATCAGGACGATTTGATGTTTGACCTACGTTTGCAGTATGAAAAGCAGTAACACCTCTAGGCCCTCCAACACTATTTAAATCTGAAGTTTCTCCATATTGAAGTGTTATTCTGCCGCTAGCTATATCTGCCGTGTCACTTCTTAAATACTTACTAATAGTAGGTAAACGAGCTTCTGGAAGCGTTCCTGCATTCATATTACCTGCATTTAGGTAAAAAGAACCATGCTGACCATCAAGTAAATCTGCATCCAATCCTGAGTTTGCTCCGTCGTTACCGGCGTTCCATATTTTAGTCCAGCCCGACCAGGTACTGGAATATCTTGACCTGAAGAACATGCCGGTTCCTGTATAAGGAATAGCAAGTTGAGTCATATTACCTGAACCACTTTTACTATTATATTCAAAGGAAAATGGATGATAATAATTAGAAGTACCGGGACCGTTTGTATGAGTGCCTAGTAAGAGCGTATGCCCTCCACCACTTCGAGCATTTGTAGAATGATTCCAGTCCGTAGTACCGTTAGTAGTAACTGAACCAAAGCCTCCAGAGAGTAGTCCGGCCATACTGTCGTTTGCATCACTTCGTAAATATTTAGAATCAGTCTGCGTGGTAATGTCGAATGAAGTAAGATATCCAGCACTTGCGTGGTTACCCCAACCGTAAGCTGTGTTCGCATTTGTAGAACTACCGCCTGTCCATGTAACAACCCCGTTTACAGTGGTAGGAAGAGAGTTTGTGATACTTGTAGTGCTGATTTGAATTTGATGACTGCTATTAGTTGCTCGTCGTAAATACAAATCTTCGTTATATGAGCCAATAACACCAGAATCTACCATAAGTTGTTTATCAAAGTAGAAATTACTACGATCTGTTTGTATATGGCAGTGTGATGTGTTTGCGGGACCTAGCTTAATATAGCCAGAGCCTGTATCAACATATAACTGAGCCGTCCCGTTATTAGCATTCGTTGTAGTGGAAGCCGCTAGTCTAGGATGTGCTTGGTTTTCTAAAATTATCTCATTATGTTTCATTAAATCATTCTCCTAAACTTGAATACATAGTTTCTTGCTGCTGTCATATTATAATTACCTTTGATTTGAAGGACAAGATTATCGCCTCCGCTTGCATGTCTTTGTGTTCTTAAATGAATTACGCTTGTATTTGGAGCGTGTCCTGCACGATGAAGTACAATTTCGTCAACTTCAGTAGAGTTTGTAGTACTTCCGTACCAACTTATTACACCGCTGTAAAATTCATTATAGTGCGAACCTCCAACACTATGGTCCCCTGCAACATATAACTGCATTATGTACGTTCCCGTTGCTAGCTCCGAACCATTAATACTTGTGTCTTGATAACTTGTAGTAAGTGTAAGTGAGTCGGTAACAGTATACAACTGGTCAATGTCTGTACCGGAGGTCATTGTTAATCCGGTATGCTGCATATTACTGGTTGAGGTAATTGTTCCGCTTGCTGTAATACTACCGCTTGATGTAATATTACCGGTTGAGGTAATTGTTCCGCCTGCTGTAATATTACGAGAAACTGTTAAATCTCCGTTTGCATCAAACGACATTTGCTTGTATGCCGAAGCTGTTTGCAGATTTGTACGAAATCTAATACTACCATCTGTTAATAAGTAAATATCCTCGTCATCAGGATTCGGGTTCCATGCTCCAGCGTCAGGGTCATATCCTCTGGCTACGTCTCCAGAAGCTAGAATTAAAGAATCGTCAGCAGAAGCAAGCATGAGACCGCCACGACCTGTAGTTTGCCACATACCTCCCGCGCCGCTATTGCCCATACCAATAAGCTGTCTTTTATTTCCTGCTGCTGTTGGATTCTCTAATACGTTTTTATCTGGAAATACAAGTTTTGTACTATCTGTAGTTGTGCCGATAGTTAAATTACCGGTCATTGTGTCGCCAGTAACATCTACATACTGATCATCAAGAGCCGTATTATTTAATGTTGTTGCAATCGACCAAGTTTTATTTCCCGTACCATCTACAGATTGAGTGGCAGTACCAGTAACTTCTCCAGTAAGAGTAACTGTATGTGATCTAGCCGTTGTCCACTTGTCAGCGTTTGGATGATAATCGTCATCAAACATTCTTGACCAAGCAGACCAAGAATTATTATATGCTCTATTATATGTAGAACCATCTTGGAAATGCGTAGCAAGCTGTCCTGTGACATTACCGCCATTTCCATAAGTCATTATAGCGTAATGGTGATTTGTCGGATTGCCTGCATTGGGATCAACTCTTCTACTAGAGGGTGTTTGGTATGTTGGAGCCCCTGATGTTAAATCTGGTAGCTGTTGAACATACTGATCATTAAGAGAATCATTATTTAGTGTTGTAGCAATCGACCATGTTTTGTTACCCGTTCCATCTACAGATTGCGTTGCAGTACCAGTAACTTCACCCGTTAAAGTGACCGTGTGTGATCTAGCCGTTGTCCATTTATCAGCATTCGGGTGGTAAGTGTCATGGAAGACCTTATCCCAAGAACTCATTGTGCCGTTCTGCTTAGATCGCAGGTACAAGTCGTTTGTATGGAAGTCGTGATACTGCTGGATGCCCCAGCTTGAACTGTCCCAACCCGCGCTCAACACTAAACCGTCTACCGCACCTGAAGGATCATCCGACGCGGTCGATACATCCCAAATACGAATGCTTGCTTTGCTTGGCTGGATAAGACCTGAACCGTCTCCTGTATATCTTGAGCCTACAGTTACATACTGGTCATCTAAGGCACTGTCGTTAAGGGTGGTGTTAATTGTCCACGTCTCATTCGCTGAGCCATCAACGGTCTGTGATGCCGTACCCGTAACCTGACCCGTCAAAGTGACGGTATGCGTCCGACCTGTGGTCCATTTATTTGCATTTGGGTGATAGTTATCCGCAAAAATTCTGTTACCAGCAGTGTGGTCACTACCCCCGTATGGGTTGTGACGTAGTACACCCAAAACTTCCGACAGGTAACCGTCAGCACCAAAGCCAGACTTGTTATCTGTGCCAGTGCTTTCTCCTAACTCCAGTCTTTCGTGCAGTATAGAAATTGTGTAGTTGCTTGCATGGTCTATTTGTATTTGCGGCTTGCCGTTTGATCCGACCTTAAACTCTGGATGATTAGAGCTTGTCCCGCTTTGGTAAGTAGCATTTACTTTCCACGTTCCGTTTTGGTTCCAGAACACAGCAGTAGCGCTTTGATCTGTTCCCGTTCCGGAAATGTGTGCTTGCACTCGGTATGCCCCACCATTTGGTAGCGCATTGCCGTCCCGGTAGAGAATGTCTTGTGGCGAAGAAATACTTACTGAGTAATCTCGTTTCCAGACGTGTAACTCGTTTCCTATTGAGTATCCTGCATCTGGGAGCGTCATTTGTCCCGTAGCGGTAATAGTTCCTATATTTGTAAGATTACGGCTAGAGTCGATGACGGTTGTGCCATTTAATTCATAAGTATTTGTTGCGTTGAATGATCCCGCTGGTGGCGTGTCGCCGTAAGATGTGCCTGCAAAAACTGATTTAGTGCGGATATTTTGCGCATTTCCTCCCATCGTTAAGAAAGAGAAATTACTATCAGATCGCACATGCCCGTGTAGATTTTGTAACTCTCGAGAAGAGGTAATAACAGTTGTTCCTCCAGAATTTAATACGCCATTACCATAGTCAAATTTATAAGGAACAGTCTGATTTGGTGTTCCAGAGTCGGCACTAATTGCAGCATCGGCCCAGCTCCATCCGGAAGCTTGACCTGCGCCTCCGTATGCGTTATACATACTTTCTACATATAGTTTTGGCCAATAACCTGGACTTGCAAGATGAATTACTACTTTATTATTCTCTACGGCAAGAGTAACTGTAGGAGCCCAAGAACCACTACTTGTTACTGAACGATTATAGAACTCATTGTTATATACGTGCCAACCAATCTGTAAATCAGCCATTTGAGCACTACCATACTGAAAACCTCGAATTGTTACAGAGTGTGCATGAGTGCTTGCACCTGTGCCGGAGTACAGTATATTTGTAGTAATTTTAATTTGTGTGGGAGTCGCACTTGTTGTAATTTCGAGAAGAGGACCAGAGTAAGTAGCGTTCGAACCGATAGAGCTAGAAATTTTACCTGAGTTAGTAATTGTGCCGATATTGGTCAGGTTACGGCTAGAATCAATAACGGTTGTAGAGCCGACTTGAAATTGACCTCCTGAGGTCATTGTAAAGGTATTACTAGTGCTTCCACCTGTTCTGAAATAAATATGACGACCCGTTGCGCTATGAAGGAATAAGCCGTCATCCGCACTGTTTCGTCCAGAAATACGGTTGAAGCCAGTACTAGTACCTCCAAAACCAACGGTACCATAGCTACTACCATAACTACTATCGGCTCTGACTTTAACATTACCGCTACTTACTGTAAGCTGTCCGTTGCTCTCAAGTACCATCGAGTTACTACCGCTACCGTTTGTACGCCAGTAAAATCCTCGACCTGTAGCCGCAGCAAAGTACATACCGTCAGAAGTGCCGTTATGAGCAAAAATTCTGTTTGTGCCGTTTGTAGTTCCTCCAAACCCTAAAGTTATGTATCTACCATTTCCAGAGTTACCATATGATCCGTCGTGTCCGAGAATCATATCTCCACCAGTATCAAAATTAAGTACTACTTTTTGACCTTCAGCGGTGTCTGTATTTGTGAGTCTACCGTTAAATACCCAATTACCGCTCGTATCCATATACGTGCGATTAGTAGGACCTCCTGAAGGACGGAATTGAAGTGCTCCACTTAAATCATCGTTCTTTGTGGCAATGTCCCAGTTTGTGCTGCCGCCTGTTTGGAGACTTAGATATTTCCACTGGTTATTTGCTCCGTCTGCTCTGTAATATGCGGAACTTGAGCTGTTAAGATGTACGTTTGTTGCATTTACAGTAGTAGCTCCATAGTGGGTGATTCCCGAACTATTCATTTGAATTCGTTCGTTCCAGTTTCCGCTAGTATTATTTACATATAGTCTCAATATGCCATTATTCGCATCAATAGCAGCAAAAGGGGTGTTTCCAGATCCATACCAAGTAGATATAGCACTGCCGTCACCAGAATCAAAATAAACGGTACGCTGATTGTTTCCTTTAAATACGTTTGAAAAAGTTGTGCCTGCAGGAGTTGAATCTGCGAGACTCGAAAGAAAATAAGTACTTGTTACAGGAACAGTGAAAGTAGCAGCAGTAGAGGATACTGTAAGTTTTGGATTCGCATTATGTGTGCCTCCTACACCAATTTGTACAGTACCACTTGAATTAGCATTTGTTAAGTAAACCGCGCCTCTATTTCCAATAATACCATATCCCGCTACAGTTAAAGAGTCTGCTCCGGGCTGTTGATTTGCACCTGTAAGAGCTATATTTACTGGGTCACTAAAGTTAAATCTATCCTCTGAAGTACTCCAAAGAATTGTGGCGTCATGGTTTTCTGCCATCGCATCTTGAATCGTGATACCAGAACCATGGGCTGTAGATACTGTACTACCTGTACCGTAGTTAAGTACAATATTCTTGTCTTCGACCTGCAACGTCGCAGTGTTTAATGTAGTTTGAGTACCGTTTACAGTAAGATTTCCTGAGATTGTGACATCTCCGCTAGATGTAATATTACCGGAAGAAATCGTGCCGATGTTTTGTAGGTTACCAGAACCATCAAGTCTTAGTGTGCCATCTCCGGCTCCTGTACGAACTCCAAATACCGCATTCACTCCTGCATCGTCAATAATTCGCATATGAAGCTTGTTACTGTCTTCTGGTTCGTAGAAGTCTAAAGATTCTGGAGTAGCTTTAATAGCCATATCAATACCAGTATCAGAGCTTCCATTAAAAAATATCTGAGGCGTTGCTACACCTTGCAGATAAATTTCTCCGCCTTCTACTACTAAACCGTTTTTTACTTTAAAATTATGATCTGTTGCCATTTGGTTTCACTCTCCACCAATTAGACTGTAATACAGTGCCGTACAACTTTGAACGTCATACTATCTGTTGAAGCAGGTGTCGCCAAAAGTCTTACATTTCCACTAGAAATATCTGCGTCAAATGTAGCTTCTGCCGCACTGCCTGTAAATACTGTGCCGTATTCTGTGATTCCTGGAGTTGTGCCATCGTGAATCAATAGAACTTTTGTTAAATGATAAGTACTATCCGTACTATTTGTTACTTGAATTGTAAATTCTGCGGAACGGAATGTTGCTGCCGCCATTGTGTCTATTGCTACCTGTGTTGTTGCTGCTGTGGTTGTAGTTGTTGTGTCGATTCCAAGTTCTTCGACTTGGAGTTTTGCTACGGGGTTATCATTTCCTATTCCCGCTCTTCCGTTTTGAAGAGTTAAAACAGTCTCAAGAGATACTGTATCTCCTACGCTCCTTGAAGTACCATCTACAGCAAAGCGTAGTTTACCAGAAGAAGGCTCATGTCTGATTTCCGCAGGTTTACCTGCGACAGTAGCAAGATTGCTATTTCCTGGAGCCCAACAGAACGTAATGAGCTTATGGCCACCAATGTGGAAGTTTATATCACGACCGCCTCCAATACTCAATTTTTCTACTGGAGAAGTAGTACCTATACCAACTTTACCGCTGGAATCAATAACAAATCTTTGTTCCGTATCAACGTTGGTGGTGCCAATAACAAACTTTGAAGTAGCAGCATCGTGTCCAATTGTATATTTGACAGTTCCATTTTCTGAAAACTTAATTTCTGCGTCACTACCAGTAGGGGCATTTAAAAGCTGCCTAACATCTCCACTAGAGGAGTTTAAGTGTAAAAGGTCTAGTGGTGTAGTGGTGCCGATACCAACGTTGCCGTTTGTATGAATACGCATTGCTTCTGTGCTTCCACTTCCATAGTGGAAAGTATGATAAGAAGCCCTGTATAAGCTTCTATGTGAACCACTTCCTAAGTGAAAACTACCGTCTGAGTAAATGTGATCAGACTGGAAATACATATTTCTATCTGGATTATCTCCAGTAGTAGTGAGGCGCATAACTTCAGAGTTTGTAGAAGAATTTTGAAGATGCAGTGTTGTCCCAGGACTATCAACTCCGATACCTACATTACCACTTGTATCAATAACCATGTGCCGGTTAAGAGCAGCATCAGACGAATTATAAGTATAAAAGCCCATTTTATAGGAGCCTTCATTCTTAATCTGGATATCACCGGAGTTCCATCGCAAGTAAGCACCGCTGCCTCCAATATTTATACCGCTTCCAGTAGCAGTAACGTCTAAAGGATAGTTCGGACTATTATTGTTAATACCTACTCTGTTCGCAAAATAAGCATGATTGGAGGAAGTAATACCCCAAAGAAGTGTAGTATTTGAGTTTGTTAGTTCTACTCCACCATTTGAACCGCTACTACCGCTGTTCCCTAATACAAACTGATACAGATATCCACCACGAATAGCAGAATCAGTAGGCCGGTCTATGCTTCCTCTGTTATTGGAGACAAATTCAAATATAGGATTTGAATATGCTCCTTGCGCATATGGATTATATCCGTTCGTGCCGTCAGTACCATAGACTGCTTGATAGCCTCGGAAATATCCATATTGGTTAATATTTCCTGTACTTCCGTTTGTAAGAATTGGACCGTTATGTGAAATATACTCGTTTCCTGTCGAAATATTTCCGGAACCAATGCTTAAATTACTTTTCTGAAGTATTGCTCCATCAAGACGAGAGTGTCCAATACTATGTAACTTAGCGTTGGGAGAAGTAGTGCCGATACCTACGTTGCCTGAAGGCTCGATTACCATTCTTGAAGCACCATTAAGCCTGTCATAGACTTCTAAGTCGCCCCCAGCTGATATATTTGTACCGATTTCCCATCTGTTTGCTTGAGTGCCCCCTACGTTTGAGTTAAACCAAATAGAAGCATTTGCATTAGCGCTAGTTGATTGTACTCGGATAATAGATGTTGTTCCTTGCACATGAAGCTTTTGAGCTGGACTATCTGTTCCGATACCAACGTTTCCACTTGACCGAATTGTCATGTATCGATCAAGTGTTTCATCATTTTGACTCGCATAAAATGCAAGAGATGTAGAACTATTACTGTCCTCTGAGCTCTCTCGAATTGCTGCAATTCCAGCTCCTACAAAACTGCCTCCTGGATTAGCCGAAGAATTATTTGCAAGCTTAAACTTAAGGCCTACACCTTCTCCTCCAAGCTGATTTATAGAATTTGAATCATCTCTCGAAGAGACTACTAAAGGAAAATCAACTGTCTGTGCTGCTGAAAGTTGTTTGCTTATTTCTAAAACGTCTGTAGGAGTAGTAGTGCCGATACCTACACGACCGCTCGAGTCGATACGCATCCGCTCCCCGCCTTGTTGCGAAAATGCAATAGGATTATTTACATTGTAATAAAACTCTGAGTAAGTACCGTTATTTCGTAGTTGAAGTGTATTATTTGAATTTTGGTCAATAATTCCAATGCCGACATTGTTTGAAGCTTGTTTAACTAAAAGTGTTCCTAATCCGTCCCAGGCCGAATTATCATTATTAATTCTGACTCGACCAGAAGAAGTTATCATCATTCGCTGTGAGCCAGCAGTATCAAACCTTATAGTATCGTCGTCCGTTCCTTCTTCAACTTGAATCTTTGTATCGCCGTCTGCGTCAGAAATTGAAGTATTTGCAGAGACTGCCGCTTCAGTTGCCCAGGTTACGTTTCCTGAGCCGTCGGTTTTGAGTACTTGGTTGGCAGAGCCGTCGCTTGTGGGAAGTGTGAATGCGTTGTTAAATGTAGCGGCTCCGCTATTATTAACAGAGAATCGAACAGCAGCATTATGTTGGATATCAAATTCATTTGTGCCAGCATTAAAACCTATAGTACTTTTAACACCTGCACTGTTTGCAAACTCAATAGTTGAGCTTCCTGCAGTGTCGCTTCTTGTAAATCGCGCACCTACAGTAGAGCCTGTAAAATCAACTTCTAATTTTCTACTAGGAGAAGCAGTGCCGATACCAACGTTGCCGTCATTACGAACTGTAAAAAGCTCGGTTGTATTATTATGTACACTAAATATAGATACGTCTGCAATGCCTGTGCCTCTACCAGACGCCTGTACTTTTAGTGCTAAACCTTCGGTCGCTTGTGCTCCACTATTGTTAATATAAACAGTAGGAGTAGAGCCAGTATCTTTGTTAACAGTTAAAAGATTAGATGGACTATCAGTACCAATACCAACGTTGCCAGTTTTGTCAACCAGCATATGAACATCAGAGTCGTTTAAGATTCTGAAATCAGCTTTACCTGTTCCGGCAAAGTCTCTTATTAAATCAAAGAAATGGTCTTGGTTTTCATCACTATCTTGATGTGCAGTAATCTTATTATAGGTGTCACTTACATCAATTTTTATTGCTTGGTTGGCATCTCGACCAACTGCAAAAACTCCTGTTCCATCGCCTGTATATGCTAAAATATGTTTGTTTGACTTCCAAGCATCATCCCCATAACTGTAAGTCCAAGTAGCATCTTCGTTACTCCCGCAATCTACTGTAATTCCTGCTCCATTTGCTGCGGCAGCATTTGTCGAGCCGCTCGCAAGAGTAATATTCTTATCGTCTACGGTAAGAGTAGTAGAGTTGATTGTAGTAGTTGTACCGTCAACTTGCAGATTACCCGCGATTACTACGGTTCCGGTGTCATCGCCGTGTGCTGCTGGGTCGATTGTAAAGGTGCTTGGACCTCTTAAATATCCAGTAGTTGTGATGTTGCCTGAAGAAATTGTGCCAACAGATTCTAAGTCACAACTATTAAAAGTAATATCTCCGGTAGAAGAGTTGAGGCTTAGTTGTCCTGTATCGTCCGTAATTCCGTTTCGGAATCGTACGGCTCCATCAAAATAAGCACCTTGAGTAGAAGTTACATAAAGATAATTATCTCCTATTAAAACAACTCCATCATTGCGTACACGGAAAAGTTGAGTATTAGAGGAGTCTCTAACATTTAACGCATCCGCAGTATTATCTGTTGTAGATCCCGTACTGGTAATAGCGCCCGAGGAAATGGTGCCTGCAAAGGTAGCATTGCCCGCTGAAGTAATAGCTAAGGCATCAACACTATCGGCAGTATTCGTAAATTTAAATCCGTTACCGCTAGTTCCAGTTGTTGCGTGCCATTCTCCTCCATAGTTTCTAAAATCTCCGCCTGCTGCGGTGTATACATTTAAGGAGGAATGAATTCCGCTTTGTTCGAAGTAAGCGCTCCAAGCTCCTCCAGTTGCAATTCTCAGCTGGTCTGAACTTGATCTATAGATGCCCGTATTCGTATCATTTTGAAAAGTAATTGACGGCGCACCAACTGTCCCGTCTTCAACTGCAAGTTTGCTTGTGCTAACTTGACCAGACAGGTAAAGGTCTTTGAAGCGTGCGGCTGAAGCGCCTAAATCTGTAGTGGCATCTTCACTAGCACCGGAACTATCAGAAGGTCTAATTGCCGCGTTATCAAATCGGAATCCAGAGCCAGAGCCGTAATTGTTATGAATGTAAAAACGACCGAGATTACTACCAATACTACCGACTGAGGAGCCACCTTTGCGGAACTGTACAATATCGCCATCTGAAGTTTTTCTATCAAAATAAGCTGTAATTGCTCCATTACGTACTACTTTTAAGTAATGACTGTCACCTCTTAGAGTTATACCCTCTGCGTCAGCAGTAGTAGTACCAACCAGCAAATTACCGCTCGAGTCGATGCGCGCCTTCTCACCGCCACCGGCTTGAAAGTATAGGTCATCTCCCTTAGATCCTAATGTAACTTTATAATCTGCTGTTGTAGTAGGGTCTTGAAACTCAATAGATCCATGCGTCGTATTTGCGCCGCCAATAATTCTTACAGGTAAGTTATCTCCAGAACCTCCTTGTATAGTTAATTTTCTACCGGGAGAAGTTGTGCCGATACCAACTTTACCATCGTCTGTAATGGTCATTCGTACTGAACTGTTTGTGGGTCCCCCACTTTGATTAGGAGCTAGTCCTCCAGTAGCAAATTGTATTGAATGCGATCCTGCAGTGCTAGATGCCTTTGCATCTAAAATTAACGAATTTGCTATAGTATTGACTGCAGTTGTTGCAGCATTACCCTCTAGGTATATGTACCCACCGACTAAATTATTATCTTGTCTTAATTCGATTCTTGGATTGTCGTTTTCGAAATTATTATCAGCATCGGCTTCAATAATTAGTGTAGCATCTCCTACATTATTAAGAGACTTAATATGAAGATTGCCGGCAGGAGATGTAGTACCAATACCTACGCGACCCTCTGCTGTAACACGAAGAAAGTCGCTACTCGCTGTACCATTCCACGCTCCAATGGTAAAAAAACCATTGGCAGTGCCGTTTTGAGTATTGATTCGAGTGCCGCCGCCAGATTGCTCAAAGTAGGTATATTGATTTGTTCCATCTACATCTTTCAGAGTAATTCTAGCTAAAGAACTACTATCGCCCACAACTTGTATTTTTGCAAAATTATCAATCGAAGAAGTAGTATTTACAAGAAGGCGACCGTTTGCATCAATACGCATACGTTCAGTATTATTAGTAGCAAATCGTAAGGCACTATTATCTTCGTTCCATACTCTATTTCCGTAAAACCCTTCGTCAGTAAATACATTTCCTGTTAAAGTAATATCGCCTGTTACAGAAATACCAGAAGAAGTTGTGGCGAGTTTTACAGAATTATTATGACGAATATCAACTGCACCACCATCTATACCTTGCAAATATGTAGAACTAGCATTTCCATTAGTTAGTCTTAGATTAGTTGCTCCTAAAAATAAGTCTCCTGTACCATTTTCTAGAATATAACTATCAGAGCCATCATGGTAGATTTGAAGATCATTTCCGTCTCCAATTACGATGCGCACGTTATCCGCCAGATTTAAGTTTCCGGTGAAATCAAGTCCTGAACTAGAAGTTGCGTCTCCTCCAATTTCTACAATGGATTCTGTGCCGCCCACACTTTTCTTGATGTACATTTTGCCATCATAAGTGTTAAGAGCTACCTCGCCAAGTGCGAGTTGAGACGTGCTAGGGACAGCGTTCTGAGTTCCAGAACGCTTGAGTTTAATCGTTTGCGCCATGTGGCTCCTCCATAACTATGCGTATTTACGCGAGAGGTGAGTATTTTTTAGAATGATCCGCCGTCGAGTGTGTTTGTCCAAGCAGGAGTGCCATTCGAATCAACTGAAAGAAGTTGTCCTACACTGTTGCTGGAATCATAAGCTCCTACAGCAGTGGCAAGAAGGCCTCCGGTACCGTTTCCATAAATGATACCTTTTGAAGTAAAGGTTCCTCTGCCTGTACCGCCATGTGCGACTGCGAGATCTGTATCGAGAGCAAGTGAGCCAAACTTTGCCGCACCTGCTGTACCTGAAATCACATTTGAAGTATTTGTTGCGTCAGGAATAAATGTAAACTGTTGAGCACTGTCATCATAACCAAAGAAGCCAAGCTTAGCAGCAGTACCATTGTGCCAACGGAACTCCACACCGCGATCGAGGTCGTCATCAGTTGTTGGAGCTGTGTCCCCTCCCAGAGTAAGAAGAGGATCGTCAAGAGTAACAGTTTCTGAATTAACAGTAGTAGTTGTACCGTTTACTGTAAGGTTTCCGGTAATTGTTGCATTACCGTCAACCGAAATATTTGTTGAAGTAATATCGTCAGAAGTAAGAGTACCATTTACACTAACATTGTTAAACGTTACATTCGAAGTTGTAGCAACATCCTGACCGATAGAGAAAGCTACCTGATTGTTACTAACTGCTGTAGTTACGCCTGTGCCACCATCAAAGTGAAGAGTTTCTTGTAATACAACAGTATCCGAACCCGTATCACCAGTAATAACAAAGTCTGCTGTAAATTCTGCTGCTTGAGTTAAACGACCTTGTGCGTCTACTGTAAATTGAGCGAGTTGAGTAGCAGAACCGTACTGTCCAGCAGTAACTGCCGTGTTGTCAAGATCAATTTTTACATTGTCGTCAGTAACAGTAGTAGTAAGAGCAGTACCTCCTTCAAAGTTAAGAGTTTCAGAAAGAAGTGCTACACCATCAGAACCACTATCGCCTGTAATATTGAGAGTTGTTGCGATTGTGACTTCGCTTGCAGCTGTTAATCGTCCTTTTGCGTCTACTGTAAATGTCGGAATTGAAGTTGTTCCGCCATAGGAGCCTGCAGTTACAGAAGTATCTATGAGGCTAATTATATGCCCGATACCTTCGCCGGTAGCAGCACCTGTAGTTGCAATTTGACCTGCAGTTCCCTGTAACGTAGCAACATAATTACCTACAGTATGAGTACCTAAATCGACACTGTTATTTTGTTGAGCAACGTTGACTGTCCAAACACCAGTACCTGAGTTATAGCTACCTGTACCTGCTACGTCACCTGTAATTGCAAGTGCGTTCGTTGTTACTAGGTCATCAATAATATCAGTATGATATTGACCTCCAATAACAAGAATATCGCCAGTTCCGCCACCAGGCTGACCAATAAAGAGCTTTTTACTACTTTGTGAATACGCTAATTCACCCTGCTGTAGTGAGCTGGGTGCCGCCGTGCTGGTACTGCGTTTGATCTTAATTGTTTGAGCCATTTAAAAACTCCGATTTGCCTTTAAAAGGCTCCTGCATCTAGCGTATCTGAATCTGGTGAGTCGTCTCCTATCATTATAGGTACAAACTCAAAGTTTCCTTCGCTAGTTTCGCGGTATACTTTTAGTTGATTATCATTTGTGTCATACCAAGTGTCTCCTTCTTCTACATTTGAGCCAGTTGGTGCGTCATCGGAACGAAAGTCTTGGTCTGCAAGTTGCTCAAGGGCATCTTGCAAGTTATTTGCAGTTACTGTACCGTGAGGTACAAAAGCAATTCCCGAAGCCGTACTTGTTACGGAAGGAATCGCTAAATTATTTATTTCTATAGTATTAACGTCTTCAGTTATTGAGACTTGAACTTTTCCACTCTCAGTAACAGAAACCTCTGTTACATCTTCAGAAATATCTATTGTTACTCCGGAAACTGACATTATCGTGTTACTTCTTGGTTAAGTGTAACCTCTCCCTGTAGTAGGCGTTTAACAGTACCATTTCCAGTAGTAAATATTTCTAAATCATAGTAATATCGTCCTGCAGAAATACCGGAAGAAGCGGAGTTAGGAAGCTCTATTTTTATTACTCCACCTGTAGCATCAGGTATTGTACAAGTAAAGCTGGCAGCAGCGTCTCCAGAAGCATCTTTTTTAGTGCGCAACTGTGCTCTCGCTGAATAGTTAGTGAGGTCTTTAATTGAACCGGATTGCTTTACGACTAAGTCTATGACAAAGTCTGATCCTTGGTCAATAACTAGATTATATGTTGCCGCTGCCATTTCTTTCTCCTATTGTGGAATTATAGCCCACAGGACATATTATGTCAAGATTTATTTTTTGGAGGTATTTTATGCCAGGTATCCAATTCTAACTCGTAGAGCACTGGAGTCTCGTATGTCAATTCTTGAGTTTCCACTATTATAGTCCATAAAAATACCAGCACTACCAGAGCTATTGTTTGAGATTTGTAGCTGTTCTGCTGTAATTGCTCCTGCATTAATTTCGTTTGCTGTAATTGCATCTGCTTGAATTTGTGCCGCTGTAATGGTATTGGCGGTAATTCTGTTTGCATTTAATGTGTTTACTTGAATAACTTCTGCGAACAGAGTACCTGTTACATTTCCTGTTACAAGGTCAAGGTCGTCAATAACTTCACTGAATAATATTTTCTTACTAATACCAGTAGCTGCTTTAACAATAGGTATAAAATCTGTAGTAAGTGCTGTCGTTGCTGTATTTAGCTCATCTAAATCTACAGCTAAACTAACAGCTCCTGAACCTCCTCCTGATAAGCCAGTGCCTGCAGTAACTCCTGTGACACCGCCTCCGCCGGTTGTAGTAATAGCAATATCAATAGCTGCAGAGCCGTTAAAGCTGGCAGACCCTGTTCCGGTAACGTCACCGGAAAGAGTAACTCCAATATTTCTAGCAGTTGTTAAAGTATCCGCATTTGGATGATAATCATCTGCAAATATTCTTTGCCAGTCTTGTGCGGCACCCCCTTGAACTCTACTAAAGTAAATATCACTACTATTCAGTCCTGTGGAAATCTGAGAGTAATATCCACTACTGTTTGCGTGGTTCATTATTAGGTTGTGGTACCAGCCAGTTGTGGGATTTCGTGGCGCGTTTCCATTTAAGCCGTTACCTCCAGCACCGTTCTGATCCATCCACTGTAGCTGACTAGCTCCAAAAGTTATTGTTGAATTCTCAAATAATTTTGTATGGTTGTGACTGTCATTCGCTACTGTTACTGATAAACTTGCATTTCCTAAGTTAGTGAAAGTAGCAGATCCTGAAGCATCTCCGGTAAGAGTTAGGGTAGGGTCAGAAGTAGCAGTAGTTGCAAGACTAGCATTTCCAGACCCGTCCCAATTTACAGAACCCGTAACTGCGCCTGTTAATGTAAGTGTTCTTGGTGTGGTCCACTTGTCCGCATTTGGGTGATAAGCATCATGAAATACCTGATTCCACCCTGTAGTTCCACTTCCGTTTGTAGATCTAAACCAGAACTGCTGTTGATAGTAATCCGCCGCAAGCTGCATCGCATAGTAATTATCAGTATTACTATGCGTATTACTTAACATATGGTAGTAACTATTACTAGTTTCTGGCCATCCTTCTCCCGTGGTTGCGCTGCTGGTTTGATAAAATCCTGATTCAGTTCGAGAAGTAATATCGTCTTGTGTGTTTATAAGGTCGGGGTGTCTGCTAGAAAGGCTAGGTATACGAGCTATGTTAAAAGTACCACTAGTAATTTTTGAAGCTGCTAAAGAAGCAGTAGAGTTTGTGATAAATCCAGAGGGATTGGTGGAGTTATAGGGAGTAAACCCGAGAGAAGCTTGCTTACCGTTCAGCTGGGTTTGAATACTGCTTGTTACCCCGTCTAAGTAGTCAAACTCAGTTGAAGTAACTCCAGTCGCTCGCAGATCTTTTGCATAGTTTAGATCTGCTGTTACTCCTGTAAACCCATCCAGCTTATTAATTTCTGTAGCTGTCGACGTAATATTTAAGTCACCTAGACTTGTTATGTAACTACCTGAAGCCTGTTTACCGTTTAACTGAGTTTGAATATTGTCTGAAACACCATCTAAGTAATCAAACTCAGTTGAAGTAACTCCGGTAGCCCGTAAATCTTTTGCGTAATTTAAATCTGCTGTTACTCCTGTAAATCCATCGAGTTTATTAATTTCTGTGGCTGTAGAAGTAATGCTTAAATCACCTAAGCTTGATACATAGCTTGGGTTACTAGAAGGAACCCAAGAAGGGGTAACATCTGCGCCATTAGATACATTTATAAAGCCTCGTACAGCGCTAGCGTCTCCGTGACGAATATAATTATCGTTTCCGGTTTCAACCATTATTTTTGTCACACCACTACTAACATCGTTAGCCGTAGTATTAAAGTAGTTTGCAAAAACGTAACCGCTTGTATTTCGTTGAACAATAGTGCTATTCCCTGCATCCATTGAGGGAGCCGCGCCATGAAGAGTATCTGCATTTAACCCAGAGGACGCGCCATCATTATTTGGGTGCCAAGGAGTATAGTCAGAAAACTGTGTTAATCCAGAAGGTTCCGTTGTAGTTTTACCCGCGCCCGAGTCTCCTTCTTTATACCAAACAATAGTAGGTGTGCCTTCTGTTACGGCATCAGTGCGAATGTAATCCCACTCTTTCCATCCTGCGGTACGAATCCAAACGTCTACAATCGAGCCAGACTTATAATATTTAAAGTCACTAAGTGGCTTTTGGTTTGTTTCTCCAAACTGTTGTATGTAAGCATCCCAAACATCTGCAGTACTATCGTTATCTGAGTGTATATGAATGTTTAAAGTACCATGATTATAACGATCCGTCCAGTCACAACGTAGCTGATAGTCTTTATAAGCACCATTAATTGTAACTCTTGCTAATTTATGCCAGTAGGCTACACCACTTGTGCCGTATCCAAGTCGAGTCCAGTTACTGTTGTAAGAATCCTTTCTTAAATATCGAGCATCTGATTCGGTTTCAGTAAAATAACGGCCATCTAAGCTTACACTGTTTATTCCAGTAATGTGGCCAAAAGTATCAAGAGTAATATCTTGAATTACAGTACCATTACTATTATCTACAGATTCTTGCGAAGAAGTATCTGCGTGACTAATTGTAATAGTTTCGGCCCCTGACTGGTTAAGAGTAAAGGAGTTATCGCTATCCATTGTGATACCGGAGTTTCCAGCGCTCAAAGTAATAGCTGGATTATACACTGTAGGAATAGCAGTATCACCACGAAGTGCAGTTGTAGACGTAGTACCAAGAGTAAGACTTGATGTGCCTGCTCCTATAGCAGTTCGTACTTCTGCCGCAGTAATTCCACTTGCGAGAGAAGGAGTGCTTCCATCAGTTGTAATTGCAGGAGCGGCTGTATTTGTTGCATTGTCAGCCATACCATCAAGTCTACTTCCATCTGCTGCAAGATCGCGGCCGTCTACTGTACCTCCGACAACAATATTATTAGGTATAGTCGCATTGCCGGAGCTATCAAAGATAAACTGCTTATAATTAGACGCAGTTTGCAGATTTGTCATAAATCTTACACTACCATCCGTTAAGAGGTAAATATCCTCATTATCTGCGTTCGGGTGATAGCCTCCCGCATCAGGATCATAACTTCTACCTACATCTCCAGAAGCAAGAATTAAAGAATCATCTGCGGAAGCAAGCATCAAGCCTCCGCGTCCAGTAGTTTGCCACAAACCGCCGTTCCCGCTATTGCCCATAGCGATAAGTTTTCGTTTATCTCCTACTGCTGTTGGATTGTCTAGTACATTTTTATCTGGGAATAAAATATAAGTGCTATCAGTAGTTGTGCCTACTGTTAGATTTGAAGTAAGGGTCTTTGCTCCTCCAATTGTCTGAGTACCACTTGTACGAACCACAGTACTATCTACAGCTATTTCACCATTACTTGAACTAAAGCTAATACCTCCACCAGAAGCTCCTGAAATTGCTGCTCGAACACGAGAGTCTAAGTAATAAAGATTATTATCGCCTTCTGTTAGGTCATCAGTTGTTAGAGTTCCAAAACTAGAAGGAGAGCCTACAATATCTCCTATAAAGTCACCATAAAAAGTGTCTGCAGTTACATTTGTGTTCCCAAAGTTCCAACCCGCTAGATTGCTACTTGGCCCAAGACCTGTTTCTGCATATACTAATCTTACATTGTCAGAGTCTCCTCTTTCTACCTCTAAACCGGCCGTTACGGTTGTAGCCGGAGTTCCTGTTTGACCACTATTTACAACAATTATGTTATCTTCAACTGTTAAAGTAGCTGTATTAATTGTAGTAGTAGTGCCATTTACGGTAAAGTTACCAGTAACAGTAACATTATTTGAGAACGTTTTATTTCCTGCAATTGTCTGAGCACCGCTTGTACGAACTACAGTGCTATCCACAGAGAACTGATTAGACCCCGATAAAGAAAGCCCAGATCCTGCGGTATACGTAGTATTATTATCGGTCCAAGGAACATTTACAAACATCTGCCCGCTTGAAAGCTCTACAGGATAGTTTTTATTGTTTTCAGTATATCCAATTTTTACAAGGCCGCTAGTACTGCTTGTGGCCGTGCCTAACAGAGTACGAATTTCAGAAGCTGATTGGTCAGCAGTAGCATTTAATTCTATACCCTCTAACCTAGATTTTAAATCAGAAGTAAAGTTTTCATCTGATTGAGTGTCTGCAGAAATAGCGCCTGAAGAGATGCTAATTCCTGAACCTATTTTTACTCCGCCAAGTACTGTAGTACTTGCGGTAGGAAGTGAGTAATTATTTGCATCTTCCTCTATATCGACTAATTTATCCTTTAATGCATTAGTAAAGTCGTTTGCAGTTTGTACATCTGCAGAAAGTACTCCATTTACGTCAATCGTAACTCGAGCACCATCTTTTACTCCTCCTAGTACAGTAGAGGTTGCTGCTGGAAGACTATAATTATTTGCATTGTCATCTATAGCTACTA